>WSSedL1CaDRAFT_10000876_pt1 | contig 19594 bp, 19 predicted proteins | sample WetSurSL1Cattail_FD_9464 | JGI IMG/M metagenome (IMG submission 9464)
GTTACATGGAGTCTGCTTCTTCCGGCATTATGGCGGGAATCAACGCGGTTCGCCGTTTGAGCGGACAGGATACACTGACTTTACCGAATACCACAATGATCGGTGCGCTCAGCCATTATATTGAGCAAGGCAGTGAGGCAAGTTTCCAGCCCATGGGAGCAAATTTTGGAATCTTACCTCCGATTGAACCGCATATCCGCGATAAAAAAGAACGCTATGCGGCATTTTTCGCACGTTCTTTGCAGGGACTTGAGCAATATATCAAGATAAACTAATCTAATGTATAAAATTATATAAAAAAGGGTGTGTCACATGAAAATCATTGTTGATGCTTTTGGAGGAGATAATGCGCCTCTGGAAATCTTAAAAGGCTGCGCTCAGGCGGTTGAAGGACTTGACGTTGACATTATGCTGACCGGCCGCGAGGACGAGATTCGCCGTGTTGCGAAGGAAAATAACGTTTCCCTCAGCCGCATGGAAATCGTCAATTCACCCGATGTGATCACGATGGAAGAGCACGCCGGAGAAATTATGAAATCTAAAATCAATTGCTCCATGGGCGAAGGTCTGCGCAGGCTCGCGGCGGGTGAGGGCGACGCTTTTATTTCCGCCGGAAACAGCGGTGCCCTTGTGGTTGGGGCAACCTTGATCGTAAAACGCATCAAGGGAATTAAGAGAGTTGCGTTTGCTCCGGTTATGCCGAAAGATCAGGGCTGCTTTATGCTGATTGACAGCGGAGCCAACGTTGAATGCAAAGCGGACATGCTCCGCCAGTTTGGCGTAATGGGCTCAATTTACATGGAAAAAGTAATGAATATTAAAAATCCGCGTGTCGCATTAGCGAATATTGGCACGGAAGAACATAAGGGCGGCGAACTTCAGCATGAAGCGTTCGCAATGCTCAAGAATTCCAAAATTAATTTTATCGGAAATGTCGAAGCGCGGGATATTCCGCTTAATGCGGGTGATGTTATAGTAGCAGACGGTTTTACCGGCAATGTCCTCCTTAAAACGTTTGAAGGTACAGCCATGATGATCATGGGTAAAATGAAGAATATCTTTACAAGGAGCATCTTTAACAAATTGGCCGCCGCAATCGTTTTTAATGACCTTAAAATTCTCAAAAAAACAATGGATTATAATGAATATGGCGGTGCACCGCTGATGGGATGTGCGAAGCCGGTATTTAAATCGCATGGCAGTGCCACTGCAAAAACTTTTTATAATGCCATCCGTCTGCTAAAGGCTTATGTCGCCGGAAATGTAGTGGATGAAATTGCATCAGCGGTTACGGAGTATAAGAAAAACATAGATTCAAATGCCGCAGAAGGCTCGGACGAATAATTGAAAATTCGCTTTAATGGAGCGTGTATTTATGAAAGAATTAGAAGACAAGCTTGGCTACCATTTTAAAAATCAAAGTTACCTTAAGAATGCACTGACCCATTCATCCTATGCCAACGAAACCAGGGCGGCGGCAGGGAGCAATGAGCGTCTGGAATTTTTGGGCGATTCTGTACTGGGCGTGGTTGTCGCAGACTATTTGTTCAAGAATTTTCCTGATTTACCGGAGGGCGACCTTACCAAAAAGCGCGCCGCGCTGGTTTGTGAAAAAGCATGCTGCGGCTTTTCCAGCCAGCTTGAAGTCGGCAAATATTTACTTTTAAGCCATGGCGAGCAAAATTCGGGCGGGCGCACCCGTTCGTCTATTTTGGCGGATGCCTTTGAGTCAATTATCGCCGCAATTTACATCGACGGAGGAATGGAGGAAGCGCGCAAATTTATTCTGCGCTTTGTACTTCCTCTTTTACAGGCAGCCAAACCGAAAGCATTCAAGGATTACAAAACAGCCCTTCAGGAGATTATTCAGCAGAATCCGGAGGAGCGCTTGGAATATCTGCTCACAGGGGAAAGCGGTCCTGACCACGATAAACACTTTACCGTTGAAGTTCACCTGAACAACAATGTAATCGGCAAGGGCGGCGGGCGCAGCAAAAAAGAAGCGGAGCAGCAGGCCGCACGGGAAGCATTGGAGCTGATGGGTTATTGAAACACGCGAATGTAGCGCTTTTTGTGCCTCATAACGGCTGCCCGCATCAGTGCAGTTTCTGCAATCAGCGCAGTATTACCGGCCAGCTTACGCAGCCAACGCCGGAGGATGTACGGAATGCGATCCACACTGCAACGGCAAGCTTGGGAGCAGATACCAAAAATGCGGAAATTGCGTTCTTTGGCGGCAGCTTTACCGCAGTGGAACGCGGTTATATGATTTCGCTCTTAAGCGCCGCCGCACCTTTCGTGGAGGATGGTTCCTTTGCGGGAATCCGAATTTCAACCCGGCCGGATTATATTGATGAGGAAATACTGACACTCCTAAAGCGTTATCATGTTACGGCAATTGAACTTGGTGCGCAAAGTATGGATGACCGTGTGTTACAGAAAAACGGCCGCGGCCATACTGCAAAACAGGTAGAAGTTGCGTCACAGCTTATAAAAGCATATCACTTTACACTTGGCTTGCAAATGATGACGGGTCTTTACGGCGACACAGCGGAGGGCGGTTTTCAAACCGCGCGGAAGCTTGCGGCGCTCCATCCGGATAATGTTCGAATTTACCCAACTATTATCATGAGCGGTACGGAATTGAGCGATAAATACCTCGCAGGTGAATTCCAGACCCTGAGTTTGGATGAAACCGTCTCACTTTGTGCAAAGCTGCTTGATTATTTTGAAGAATGTGGGATTGCAGTCATTCGCTTAGGACTGCACAGTACTCCGGAACTGGAACGGGATATGCTTTCCGGCCCATGGCATCCGGCCTTCCGCGAGCTTTGTGAAAGCTGCCGAATACTCCAAAAAGTAACCGCTTTTTTACATGACAATTATATTCCAAAGGGACAAATCACAGTTCATGTAAACCCAAAATCGGTTTCCATTGCAATTGGACAGAAAAAGAGCAATTTGGCTGCGCTCAGAAAGCTTGGATACGAAGCAGAGATTAAGTCAGACGAGTTTGTAAAAGATAAAAACTTTACCATAGAATCAATCAGGGGGTGAGAATGTGCTGCTAAAATCACTTGAAATTCAAGGCTTTAAAACATTTCCTGACAAAACCTCCCTCGGTTTTAACGATGGAATTACCGCTGTGGTCGGGCCGAACGGCAGTGGAAAGAGCAATATCAGCGACGCTGTGCGTTGGGTTTTAGGCGAGCAATCCATCCGGACGCTTCGCTGCACCAAGATGGAAGACGTTATTTTTAACGGCACTCCCACCCGTAAAGCACAGGGCTTTGCGGAAGTCACTTTAAATATCGACAATACCTCCCGTCAGCTTCCGTTTGATAACGACAGTGTGGCGGTTACACGCAGATATTACCGCTCAGGTGACAGTGAATATCTGATCAACAAGGTTACTGTAAGGCTTAGGGATGTCAATGAGCTTTTTATGGATACCGGTTTGGGACGGGACGGCTATTCCATTATCGGGCAGGGTAAAATTGACAGCATCGTTGCCGCCCGTTCCGAGGACAGACGCGAAATTTTTGAAGAGGCCGCGGGAATTTCCCGTTTTCGCTACCGCAAAGAAGAATCCGAGCGCAAGCTGAATCAGGCTGAAGAGAATCTCCTGCGTCTGCGGGACATCCTAACGGAATTGGAAGACCGTGTTGGCCCACTGAAAGAACAGGCGGAAAAAGCGGAACAGTATCTCGAATTTTCCACTGAAAAACGTACCCTCGAAATCGGCATTTGGCTCAATACGTTAGAACAGTCCGGGCAGATTCTGCGCGAAAATGACGATAAAATCATGATTGCTCAAAGTCAGCATGATGCGGTTGAGGAGCAGCTCAACGAAATCGACGCTTCCATTAATGACAATTTCAGCAGTTCCAACGCATGCACCGCCAAAGTGGATGAAATTCGTCAGCAATCAGCAGCGCTGGAAGAAAACGCAGGCAAAAAAGACAGCGAAGCGCTGGTTTTGCAGAACGATATTCTTCATAACGGTGAGAATATCGAACGCATTAAGCGCGAAATTGCGCAAAGCGCAGTTTCCGCGCAGGATATGGATCATGAAATTGAAGAGAAGAACAAACTGATTCAGGAGAAAAGTCAATACATAGAAGAAAAGAATACGGAATCCGAAGCTTGCTCCGCACAGCTTGAACAAATCAGGCAGGGGATGAGTGAATCGGCCGGTAAAATCGATGGCTATATGCGCGAGATTACCGGGCTCACATCAGAGGCAACTGAGACAAAAGTTACGGAAATGACTGCGGCTTCCTCTGTCTCCGAAATTGAACTTCGTCTTTCTTCTGTGGATGAAACCATAAAGACAAAGCAGACGCAGTCCGTTGAGCTGAAAAATGCGGCGGAAGATTATACCGGGATGCTTTCAGATACTGATGATCGCATTCAGTCTCTGACCAATTCCATCAAGGGCTACGAGCTTCGTTTGAATTCACGCCGCCAGCGCATGGAAATGGCAAAGGAGCAAAGCAACAGCCTGAATCTGGACATGCAGGATCGCTCTCGCCGCGCGCATCTTTTGGAAGAACTGGAGCGCAATCTGGAAGGCTTTTCTCAAAGTGTTAAAGTGGTTATGAAGGAAGCCGACCGAGGCATGATCAGCGGCATTCACGGGCCTGTGTCACGGCTGATTCATGTGCCTACGCAATATGCCGTCGCGATTGAAATTGCTTTGGGCGCGGCGATGCAGAATATTGTCGTCGGGAACGAGCAGGACGCAAAGCGCGCAATTCAGCTTTTGAAGCAGCGGGATTCCGGCCGCGCAACCTTTTTACCGCTTTCCACAATTAAAGGCAATATACTGCAGGAGAGCGGCCTTGATGATTGCCCCGGCTTTGTCGGTGTAGCCGGCCGTCTTTGCAGCTGTGATGAAAAATACAGCGGAGTTTTAAATTCTCTTTTAGGACGCATCGCGGTTGCGGAGGATTTGGACAGCGCAGTGGCAATCGCAAAGCGATACAGCTACCGTTTCCGCATCGTCACGCTGGACGGTCAGGTCGTTAATGCGGGCGGTTCCTTAACCGGTGGTTCGCTTGGCAGAAATTCCGGTTTATTGAGCCGCGCTTCTGAAATCGAACGATTGAAAGCGGAAGCCGCCGAGCTGAAAATCAAAGCGGAGCAGGCTTCCGCCGCGTTAAAAACTGCGATTGAAGAAGTTTCCGCGGCGGAAGCGGCTTTGACTGCCTCCAAAGGAGAACTTGCTTCCGCGCAGGAAGAACGCTACAAAATTGATACAGAGCAGAAGCGTGCGGTTGCTGATCTAGCCACAATAGACAGCGACATTGATACTTTAAAAAATGAAAAGCAGACGGCTGGTACTCGATTAAATGACCAAAAACAGATTCAGCAAAACGCGAGAGAAAAGTCGCAAATTATTTTCGGGAAAATTACTGTTCTGCAAACTGAATTGAATAAAATCAACGGCAGCCGGAGTGATCTAAATCAGAAATGTGACGAGTTGACCGCAAATTTGCAGGAAATCCGTATTGTTTGTCTTTCCGCTGAAAAAGATATTGAATCTCTGCGCGGGAGTATTGCGGATATTGAACGCCGAAAGCTTGACCATGAGGGCAAAGCGGAAGCACTGCAGGATGAGATCACGTCAGTGCAGGCTGCCAGCGCCGCGCTGACCGTGCAGGTTCAAAATTTGCAGGAACAGGCGCAGAATCTTCGTGAATCTGCAAAGCAGACAAAAGAGCAGATTGAAGTATTGAATGCGAAACGGATGGAATATGAACGCCTTTCTACGGAATTACGCGCCAAGGAGCGGGAAAAATCCGCTGAAAAAGAAAAAATAGGGCATGACCTTGCGCGTCTGGAAGAAAGAAAAGCCGGGTTGCAAAAGGAATATGATGAAATTATCAGCCGCTTATGGGAAGAATATGAATTGACTCGCCGTGAGGCTGAGGAAGTCGGTACGAAAATTGAGAATATCGCTAAGGCGCAGAAACAGCTGAATGAACTGAAAAACAAGATTAAAGCGCTTGGTTCGGTCAATGTTGCTGCGGTTGAGGAATACAAAGAAGTTTCCGAGCGATATGAGTTCATGAGCAGGCAGGTGGCCGATGTAGAAAAAAGCCGTGATGAACTAAAAAAACTTATTGGCGAGCTGACGCATCAAATGCGTGACTTATTCGTCACACGGTTTCAGCAGATCAATGAAAATTTTATGCAGACGTTTCGGGAACTCTTCGACGGCGGAACCGCCGAACTCTCCATGAGCGCACCGGATGATATTTTAAATTCCGGCATTGAAATTTCCGTTCAGCCGCCGGGCAAGATCGTAACGCATCTGGAGTCGCTCTCCGGCGGAGAAAAAGCGCTGGTGGCCATTGCACTTTATTTTGCAATCATGAAGGTCAACCCGCCCCCGTTCTGCGTTCTCGATGAAATTGAGGCCGCGCTCGACGATGTCAATGTGGATCGTTTTGCCAACTATCTTCGCCGTATGAATCGCAGCACCCAGTTTATTGTGATTACGCACCGCCGCGGCAGTATGGAAGAAGCGGATGTGCTGTACGGTGTTACGATGCAGGATGAAGGCGTTTCTAAATTGCTCGAACTGCGTGTTTCTGAAATAGAAGCGAAACTGGGAATTAAAGAAGTAGTCTGAGCGTAGAAACCACAGCAGATCAATGTATGCTGGAAAGGAAAATCTTTAAAATGGGCTTATTTGCAAAGATCAAAGAGGGATTAAAAAAGACACGGGAAAGCATGAGTAAATCCGTTGATTCCATGCTGAATACCTTTACCGAAATAGATGAGTCACTTTTTGAACAGTTGGAAGAACTGCTCGTTATGGGAGATGTAGGAGTTCCCACGGCGGAACGCATTTGCGATGCGCTGCGCAAAGAAGTAAAAGAAAAGGGCGTTACCGATCCGACGACTATTTTTGACATGCTCCGCAATACGGTTGCGGATATGTTAAGAGGTAACGAAGAGCTTAAAATCGGAACGAAACCGTCGATTATACTTGTGATTGGGGTAAACGGCGTGGGCAAAACCACGACGATAGGAAAAATCGCTTCAAAGCTGATCAAAGAGCACAAGAAAGTGATTTTGGGCGCAGCAGATACATTCCGGGCCGCCGCAATCGAACAGCTTGAGATTTGGGCACAGCGCGCCGGTGCTGATTTAATTAAACAGGCGGAGGGCAGTGATCCGGCATCCGTTGTATTTGATTCCATCGCCGCCGCGAAGGCGAGGGGTGCGGATGTTGTCATCTGTGACACGGCCGGCAGACTTCATAACAAGAAAAATCTGATGGACGAGCTTGCAAAAATCAATCGAATCATTGACCGTGAACTTCCGAATGCGGATAAAGAGGTACTCTTGGTGCTTGATGCGACCACGGGGCAAAATGCGGTCAATCAGGCGCGTGAGTTTAAAAATGCAGCCGGAATTACGGGCATAGTACTCACAAAACTGGACGGTACCGCGCGCGGAGGCGTTGTAATTGCGGTGCGGGAAGACCTGAATCTGCCTGTAAAATTCATCGGTGTTGGGGAGCAGGTTGATGACCTCCAGCCATTCGACGCCGACGAGTTTGCCTCCGCTTTATTTACAAGGTAAAATGCTTTCTGAAAGAAAGGAGCAGCCAAAACGATGACGAAATTTGTAATTGCGACTCACAATCAGAATAAACTGAAAGAGCTGCAGCGGATTTTAGCCCCGCTGAAAATTGCCGTTACGACCGCGCAGCTGGAAGAGGTCGAAGAAACAGGAACCACCTTTGCGGAAAATGCATTTTTAAAGGCGGAAGCCGCCTGCCGTCAGACGGGGATGCCCGCGGTTGCCGACGATTCAGGACTTGTGGTGGATGCTTTGGACGGTGCGCCGGGCGTCTATTCCGCACGCTATGCCGGCGAGGGCGCGAGTGACAGTGATCGCATTCAAAAGCTCCTGGCAAATTTAAAAGATGTTCCGGAGAATATGAGGACGGCAAAATTTGTCTGTGCTGTGTGCTGTGTTTACCCGGATGGAAACCGGATTGATGTGCAGGGCGAATGCCCCGGCACAATTGCTTTTGCACCGCAGGGAAACGGCGGGTTCGGCTATGATCCGGTATTTTTGGTGAACGGAAAGTCTTTCGCCCAGTTAAGCGCGGCGGAAAAGGACGAAATCAGCCACCGCGGAATCGCGCTCAAAAAATTAGCCGCCAAATTAAAAACTCAATTACCGAATTTATAATTTCTATAAATTAATGTGTGGTATCTCCTTGCCGCAAGCGGGAGGAGAAAAATCCATCTTAACATAATTTTTATTATCTAGTATGACTTTAATAAAAGGAGAATATCGAATGATTACCAGCAAACAGCGCGCTTTTTTACGCTCCCTTGCCAATGACCTCGATACCATTTTAATGGTTGGAAAATCCGGAATCGGCGCAGATATCATCAAGCAGGCGGATGACGCGCTTACTGCGCGTGAAATAATAAAAGCAAAGGTACTTGAAACAGCACCCGTGTCCTCGAAAGAGGCCGCTCAACAAATTGCAGAGCAGACGAACGCTGAAACCGTGCAGGTCATCGGTTCAAAATTTGTTTTATACCGCAGAAACCCAAAGGAACCTAAAATCACTCTTCCCAAAGCGCCAAAAAAGTAATATGATATAAGAAATCCAATGTCCCTGTCCCGGTCGGAGCAAGGAGAACGGATGGTGAAACAATGCATAAAATTGCAATCTATGGGGGAACTTTTAATCCCATTCATAATGGTCACGTTCATCTGGCCAGGCAGTTCGCTCAATTTCTCGGCGTTGATAAGGTATTGCTTATCCCAACCCGCGTGCCTCCGCATAAAAAGGTGAGCGATCTTGCCTCCCCTCAGGACAGACTTGAAATGTGCCGCCTTGCCTCGGCGGACAGTATCTTTGAGGCATGTGATATTGAAATTAGGCGCAAAGGCCCCAGTTACACATCGGAAACTTTAAAGGAATTACAATTAAGGTATCCGCATTGTGAGTTTTATCTCATTACCGGCGAAGATATGTTCCTTACGATTCAAAACTGGTTCGAGGCGCGAACGATTTATTCGCTTGTCACGCTCTGTGCGGCGCCGCGCAGTTTTCAAGGTTTGCAGACGTTGCTGGAATATGCTAAAATTTTAGAACAAAACGGGGCGAAAACAATCGTAAAAGATATTGAATACCTGCCGATTTCATCGACCATGGTTCGTGATGCCGTCAGAAAAGGGGAAAGCATTTCTGAACTTGTGCCGCCCGCGGTTGCGGATTATATTATGGGGAATAATTTGTATTTGGAGTGTGTGAAATGAAAAGTACGGATTACAAAGGAATTATCAAACCTCTGTTAAGTGAAAAACGCTATTATCACTCTGTATGCGTTTGCGATTCAGCCGTAAGTCTGGCTAAAAAATACGGTGCAAACGAGGAGAAAGCTGCGACGGCAGGAATCCTGCATGATATTATGAAGGATCTTTCTCCGGATGAGCAGTTGAAGATGATGACGCGCTATGATATTGTATTAAGCGATGTGGAGCGCAATGCGCAGAAATTATGGCATGCAATGCTTGGTGCGGCTTATCTTGAAAATGAACTAGGAATTCAGGATAAGGATATTTTGGATGCCGTGCGTTACCACACAACCGGGCGGGCTAATATGTCTGCACTGGAAAAGGTGCTGTTTATTGCCGATTTTATTTCGGCTGACCGGGATTATGACGGCGTAGAAGACATGCGCAAAGCCGCCGAAATCAGTTTGGAACAGGCTATGGTAGAAGGGATGACCTTTAGCATCAAAGACCTTTCCCAGCGTTACAAGCCAATTCATCCGGACACAATCGCTGCTTACAATCAGGTAGTGCTGATGTATAAATGATAAAAAACGGAATCAGCCCAATACATATCATGCCGGCCAATTTTACACGCAAAAAATTGATCGGCGGTATGCACATTTCTATTATGAATTATAAAACGAAAGGTTGTTGAGAAAATGACTTCTCTTGAAATGGCAACAGAAGCTGTAAAGATTTTGGACGACAAAAAGGCGCTGAATCTGAAAGTGATCAGCATTAAAGATATTTCCGTCCTTGCTGACTATTTTGTGTTGGCTACCGGCACGAGCAACACCCATGTAAAATCCCTTGCTGATGAGGTCGAATTTAAAATGAAGCAGCTCGATACCAGCCCGCTGCACACGGAAGGCTACCGCTCAAATTCATGGGTGCTTTTGGATTACGGCTGCGTCATCGTTCATGTTTTTACTGGGGAATCACGTCAATTTTACGATCTTGACCGCCTGTGGCAGGACGGCGAGGTTGTTCAGATAGCAGGTATTGAATAAACGTGATTGCGATTTCATTTTGATAAAGTCAATTCCGGTTTAAATCCTTTGCTGTGTGCACATGCTTTTAGATCGATATGCGACAATGATTAAAAGTGAAATTGCTTCATGCACGGCTAATGAGAAATCTTCAAAATATGGGAGCGAAATAAAAGAAAATGAAATACGATCACAAACCAGTTGAAAAAAAATGGCAGGACATATGGGAGGAAAGCGGCGTTTTTCACGCGTCAAACACCTCCTCTAAACCAAAATATTACGCGCTGATTGAATTCCCATATCCCTCCGGACAGGGGCTTCATGTCGGTCATCCGCGCTCCTACACAGCAATTGACATTATCGCGCGTAAGCGCCGCCTGCAAGGCTATAATGTACTCTACCCGATCGGCTGGGACGCATTTGGTCTGCCTACCGAAAATTTTGCGATTAAAAACCATGTGCATCCGGCAGAGGTGACGAAAAAGAATATCGCGCGCTTTAAGCAGCAGCTTCAGTCGCTTGGTATTTCCTTTGACTGGTCGCGTGAAATCAATACGACCGACCCGGAATATTATAAATGGACGCAGTGGATTTTTCTGCAATTATTTAAACATGGGTTGGCCTACAAAAAAGAGATGGCGGTCAACTGGTGTACCTCTTGCAAATGCGTGCTCGCCAACGAGGAAGTCGTTAACGGCGTTTGTGAGCGCTGCGGCAGTGAAGTGGTTCGCAAGGTAAAATCGCAGTGGATGCTCAAAATTACCGAGTACGCACAGCGCTTGATTGACGACCTCAGCCTTGTCGATTATCCTGACCGTGTGAAAACACAGCAGACGAACTGGATTGGCCGCTCAACCGGCGCGGAAGTTGATTTTGACACCACTGCCGGAGATAAGCTGACTGTTTACACCACACGCCCCGATACCCTTTACGGTGCGACCTATATGGTTGTTTCACCGGAACATCCGATGCTGGAAAAGTGGGCGGACAAGCTGAACAATCTCAAGGAGATTCATGCTTACCAGAATGAAGCAGCCAAAAAATCCGACTTTGAACGCACCGAAGTTGCCAAGGATAAAACAGGCGTCCGCCTTGAAGGCGTAGCGGCGATTAATCCTGTGACAGGAAAAGAAATACCGATTTTTATTTCTGATTACGTTCTTGTATCCTACGGTACGGGAGCCATTATGGCGGTTCCTGCGCATGATACCCGTGACTGGGAATTTGCGAAGAAATTTGATCTTCCGATTATTGAGGTGGTAAAAGGCGGCGACGTTCAAGCAGAAGCCTTTACTGACTGCGCAACCGGTATTATGGTCAATTCCGGCATTCTCGAGGGCTTTACGGTTGACGAAGCCAAGAAAAAAATCACCGAATTTCTAACTGAAAAAGGCATTGGTCGTTCCAAGGTGAACTTTAAACTGCGTGACTGGGTATTCTCCCGTCAGCGTTATTGGGGAGAACCGATCCCGATTGTGTATTGTGAAAAATGCGGATATGTTGCGCTTCCGGAAAGTGAACTGCCGCTTCGTCTTCCAAATGTGAAGACCTATGAACCGACAGATAACGGAGAATCTCCGCTTGCACATATGACCGAATGGGTTGAAACTACCTGCCCGCACTGCGGCGGCAAGGCAAAACGTGAAACCGACACCATGCCCCAGTGGGCGGGCTCGTCATGGTATTTCCTGCGTTACATGGATCCTCACAATACAGAAGCGTTCGCAGGTGAAGATGCACTGAAATACTGGTCACCGGTTGACTGGTACAACGGTGGAATGGAACATACCACCCTGCATTTGCTCTACAGCCGTTTCTGGCATAAATTTCTGTTTGACATCGGTGCGGTTCCAACTCCGGAGCCGTATGCGAAGCGCACAAGCCACGGCATGATTCTGGGTGAAAACGGGGAAAAAATGAGCAAGTCCCGCGGGAATGTTGTGAATCCGGATGAAATTGTCAGCGACTACGGCGCGGATACCATGCGCCTTTATGAAATGTTTATCGGTGATTTCGAAAAGGCTGCTCCGTGGAGTGCGACGGGTATCAAGGGCTGCCGCCGCTTTGTGGAACGCTTCTGGAATTTACAGAATACGTTAAGTACTGAAAAGGGCGTCAGAAAGAGCCTTGAAATCTCCTTTAATAAGTCAATTAAAAAGGTCGGCGAAGATATCGAAAATCTTAAGTTTAACACGGCTATTGCCACATTGATGGCTCTGATGAACGATATTTCTGATGTCGGCTCTATTACTGCGGATGAATTGAAGATTTATACGGTTTTGCTCAACCCGTTTGCTCCCCACATAACCGAAGAGGTGTGGGAAACCATGAAATTCGGCAGCGATATGGCCTGCCAGCAGAAATGGCCGGAGTACGATGAAGCAAAATGTAAAGAAGACAGCGTTGAAATCGCCGTTCAAATCAACGGCAAAGTTCGCGTACGCCTGAGCGTTTCCGCCGACATTACCAGCGACGCGGCAATTTCCGCTGCAAAAGCCGATGAAAAGATTGCCTCCGAACTCAGTGGCAAGAATATCATTAAAGAGCTTTATGTTCCCGGAAAACTCGTCAATATTGTAGCAAAATAAACCTTATTAGACAATCAAGTAAAATGGATTGAAGGGTTGAATCCTGTGCTAAACAGGGTTAAACCCTTCAGTTTTGTTTTACTAAAAAAGATTATTGTATAGAAGTAAAGAGGATCGGTGACACGGACTGATAGCTCATTATTTACCGTCAACGACATCTTCCAAGCATTTTATTAAATCATTTAGCGAGTATAGTCTTACATTCCGTTTAAGAATTTCATTTTTTAAATCTACAGACAGAGATTCAAAGCGGCTTCGTAGTTTTGGGTCAACATATGACATGATCATCACCTCGCACATATTTTACCCAATTTTATATAAAAAACGAATGGATGATTATTTTTATGTGAGGAAAGATGATTCCGACGTTGACAATTATTGTTAAATAACTTAATCAAAAATCAGTAAAAAGCGCAGTACAGAGCCGATCATTCATTTCAATAGCACCATCATATTAAGTCAGACTAAAAATGGTATGAATGCCTGTTGAAAAATTCACACATTGTTAATTAAATATTGATGGTGAATATAGTAAAATAAATCTATTAACATTGATTCATGTTAAATTAAGGATGATTTTCTTGTTTGGCTACGTAAGACCGCAAAAATCGGAGTTGCTTGTCCGTGAGTACGAGCAGTACAAAGGGATTTATTGCACTCTCTGCCGTCAGCTTGGCACCAGCTACGGAATTGCCTCAAGGCTGACTTTGAGTTATGACTGTACGTTCTATGCCATGCTTCTGTTTTCGTTAAATCCGCAATGCCCCGGTTTCCAAAGCGGCCGGTGTGTTGTAAATCCATTCAAAAAATGCACATACTGTAATGCGGGCGAAAAGGAACTGATTGCCGCCGCCGCTCTTTCAGTCATGATGACTTATCAAAAAATTCGGGATGATATCGATGATTCTCATTTTTTAGGTAAGCTGCGCGGTTATGTTCTGCTGCCGCTTGCGGCACATGCGCGAAAAAAGGCTGCCCGGGATTTTCCGCAGATGGATAGGGCAGTTTCAGCTCTAATGATTCAGCAAAGAAAAGCGGAACAAAGTGAGAATCCCGGAATTGATTTATGTGCGGAACCCACTGCAAAAATGCTTGAACAGGTCTTTGCAATGGCGGTGGGTGTCCAGCCTGATGAGGAAAGCGCAAATGCGCGCGTCCTGCGGCAGATTGGCTATTACCTTGGCCGTTGGGTGTATCTGATGGATGCGGCCGATGATATGGAAAAGGATATTAAGACAAAATCCTTTAACCCTTTCGTCATACAATACCATTTGACTGCAGTCAGTACGCAGGAGGAACTTGGCAATGCGAGAGAGCGCGCGAATCAAGTTTTGAATTTGACCCTTTCCCAGTTGACAGCCGCTTTTAATATATTGGACTTTCAGCACTTTAGCCCGATTCTTGAGAATGTGATTCATAAGGGGCTTCCTGAAATGCAAAAAGAAATATTGTTTAAAAAGGAGAAAACGAATGTCAGATCCTTATAAAATATTAGGAGTCTCTCCCAGTGCGACAGATGAAGAACTCAAAACAGCTTATCGCGAACTTGCAAAAAAGTATCACCCCGATAATTATTCCGGCAGTCCGATTGCTGACTTAGCAGGCGAGAAGATGAAGGAAATTAACGAGGCTTATGATGCCGTTGTTGCTGACCGAAAACGTCAAAAGAGCCAAGGCGGTGCAACGTATACGGGCAGCACCAGCGATTCGGGTTATGGAACAGGGTATGCCGGCTACGGCTATGGCAGCACAAACTCAAGCTTCAGCGATGTTCGCAATTTGATTATGACGGGCCGTATTGCCGATGCGGAACAGATATTGAACGGCGTTCCGGTTGATGGCAGAAATGCGGAATGGTATTTTTTAAAGGGGACTGTTCTGTACAAACGCGGTTGGCTTGAAGAAGCATATAACAGCTTTTCAAGAGCCTGCCAGATGGATCCGGGCAATGCCGAATACCGCGCGGCCATGAATCAGGTTACCAATCAGCGCAATGGCGCTTACGGAGGCTATAATCCCAATATTCCGCGTACAAACGGCTGCAGTTCCTGTGATGTTTGTTCCTCTCTGCTTTGTGCTGATTGCTGCTGTGAGTGTATGGGCGGCGACTTAATCCCGTGTTGTTAGGAACGAGGAGGAAATCCAGTTGAACAAAAGTTTCAGGGTGGCTTTTTGCGGAATCTTAACAGCACTGTGTACGATGTTACTGTTTTTAACCGGTCTGATTTCCATTGGCACTTATGCATTGCCGGCGTTTTCCGGCATGTTGTTAATTGTCGTTGTCATTGAACTTGGTGCGAGCTGGGCATGGCCCGTATATATTGCCGTTTCGGTTCTTTCGATTCTCCTTGCGGGGGACAAGGAAGCCGCACTGCTGTTTGTTCTTTTCTTTGGGTATTATCCTATTTTAAAGGCGGCCATAGAAAAAAGATTGAAAAGGTTTCTGGCTTATATTTTGAAGTTTGCGGTATTTAATGTTTCAATGATTGTTGGGTTTTTTATCAGTATCAAGTTCCTTGGTGTGCCGGAGGATAGCTTCACTTTCCATGGCATATATCTTCCATGGGCTTTTTTGGTTTTGGGCAATTTTACATTTGTTTTATATGACTATGCAATTTCCGGTCTGATTGTAACTTATTACCAGAGGTTTCATAAAATTGTAGGAAGATGGTTGAAACTCAGATAACGCACAAGGCATTATGCGGGAATTGAAGAGGTCATGTTGGCGTTAGCCCCAGAAGGGGCTTTTTCTTTTGAATGCGTGTCAAAATACATAACCTTATATTTCACGAGACTTTGACCTCGAATTTATCGATTTTAGCCGATGATAATGGATTTCGAGGAAGAAAATGAATTTCTAATGGGTACTTCCTGCAAAATTACAGCAAATATACTTGCTTTTTATACTGTTTAGAATTAATATGATTCATAGGAGTTGGTAGAATGAATAATTTATTAGCCATTCGAATACAAAATAAAATGGCTGACTTTTCAAAAGGGCAAAAACTAATCGCGAAATATATTGAAGAGCACTACGATAAGGTTGCATTTATGACCGCTTCAAAGCTCGGTGCAACCGTAGGGGTCAGTGAATCCACTGTGGTACGCTTCGCTACTGAAATCGGATATGCGGGATACCCGGAACTTCAGCAGGCAATGCAGGAAATGATACGCAACAAATTAACCTCTGTGCAGCGCATGGAGGTCACAGCCAACCGGATTGGCAGCTCAGATGTGCTTGATTCCGTGTTTAATCAGGATATTGACATTATCCGAAGAACCATGGAAGAAACTTCTCACGAAGATTTTTATAAGTCCGTCGATGCAATTGTCGCCGCGCGTAAAATTTATATTCTCGGTACCAGAAGTTCCGCCGCGCTGGCAACCTTTTTATCCTATTATTTAACCCTGTTATTTGAAAATGTTCTGCTTGTGCAGTCTACCAGCGAGGGTGAAATTTTTGAGCAGATGATTCGGGTTGATAAGAGGGACGTTGTCATCGGGATTAGTTTTCCCCGTTATTCGCGCAAAGCGGTCAATGCAATGGACTTTGCCCATAAAAGCGGTGCGACGGTCATTGCCATTACCGACAGTTCCCTTTCTCCTCTGGCAAAGCCTGCGGATAATCTGCTGCTTGCCCGGAGCGACATTGCCTCGATTGTTGATTCGCTTGTAGCCCCCCTCAGCCTGATTAATGCATTAATCGTGACGACTGCCCTCAGAAAATCAGGAGAGGTTACGCAGGTGTTTAAGCGCCTTGAAGATATTTGGGATGAATACGGAGTATATGAAAAGGTAGATGATAATGCAATTGAACCGGCCTTATGATGTACTGATAATCGGCGGCGGCGCTGCCGGAATGATGGCTGCGGGCACTGCCGCGCAGAATGGCCTGCGTGTCTGTCTGGTCGAGAAAAATGAGCGTCTTGGCCGCAAGGTTATGATTACCGGCAAGGGCAGGTGCAATATTACCAATGCGTGTGATGTGCAGACTTTTATTGCCTCCGTCCCCACAAACGGACGTTTTCTATACAGCGCCATCACTCAGTTTCCCCCGCAGGATACCGTCGGTTTTTTTGAGGACTTGGGTCTGCCGACAAAAACAGAACGCGGAAACCGTGTGTTTCCCCAGTCAGACAAGGCTGTTGATGTGGTGGACAAGCTAACTCATTTTGTGAAAAGCGGCGGTGTGGATTTAATCACCGGAGAGGTGAAGCGCCTGCTGTTAAAAGACAATACTGTTTATGGCGTGGAGCTGCAGGGCGGTTCTCAAATATTATCCGGTGCTGTGGCTGTTTGCTGCGGCGGCGCTTCCTACCCCGCGACCGGCTCCACCGGAGACGGATATAAGCTTGCGCGGCAGGCGGGGCACACGGTAATGAAACTGCGCCCGTCCCTTGTGCCGCTTGTCGTTCCGGGCAGCGAGTGCACTGAAATGATGGGGCTTTCTTTAAAAAATGTTGCGATCAAGATTTTTGATACGGTAAAGAAAAAGAATATTTATGAAGACTTTGGGGAAATGTTATTTACCCATTTCGGCGTTTCAGGGCCAATCATTTTGAGTGCCAGCACGCACATGACAGAAATGGCGCTGAACCGCTATCATGTCTTTATCGATTTAAAACCCGCACTTAGTTTGGAGCAGCTTGATGCCCGTTTACAGCGCGACTTTGAGTTGAACCACAATAAGGACTTTTCCAATTCCCTGAATGCGCTGCTTCCGAGCAAAATGATTCCGGTGATGGTGGAAAGATCGGGAATTGAACCTGAAATAAAGTGCAATCAAATCACAAAGGAAATGCGTCGTGGGTTAGCGGAACTGCTGAAAGCCTTTGAACTGATTGTTGCCGGATTCCGTCCGGTTGAAGAAGCGATTGTTACCTCGGGTGGGGTTAAGGTAAGCGAGATCAACCCAAAAACCATGGAGTCCAAACTCGTAAGCGGCCTTTATTTCGCGGGGGAAGTAATCGATGTGGACGGCTATACCGGAGGCTTTAATCTGCAAATTGCGTTTTGTACCGGTCGCCTTGCGGCCAATTCTATTACGAAATGAGGAAAATTATGACGACTGCGATCGCGATTGACGGCCCGGCCGGAGCGGGGAAGAGCACCATCGCGCGCCGCGCGGCCAAACGAATCGGCTTTATTTACGTTGATACTGGCGCTTTATACCGCGCTGTGGGGTTTTATATGTTAAACCAGGGGATTGACACGACTGATGCACAATCCGTCTGTCCGCGGCTTCGTGAACTCGAGATTTCACTTGCTTTTCAAAGTGGCGAGCAAAGGGTGATTCTTTGCGGCAGGGATGTTTCTGACGAGCTCAGAACCGCCGAGGCATCCATGGCTGCTTCCAATGTTTCCGCAATCCCGCAGGTTCGTGAATTCCTGTTCTCGCTTCAAAAAGATATTGCCAAAACGAATAATGTCGTCATGGACGGGCGGGATATCGGCACAGTTGTCCTGCCCGATGCGCAGGTTAAGATCTTTTTAACCGCTTCTCCTGAAGAGCGAGCAAGAAGACGATATGATGAAATGACAGAAAAGGGACAAAAAGCAGATTATGATGATGTTTTAAGTGATTTGCTTATCCGTGATTATAATGATTCCCACCGTGCCGTTGCGCCGCTTGTACCGGCAGAAAACGCCGTGATCGTTGATACTACGGGCAATACGCTGGAGCAGTCTGTGGAACAGCTCATAACCATTATCAAAGACAGGTTGTAAATGCCGATGAATCGCATATGGGCTTATTCCCCGGCTTGTCTATGAAAGGAAAGTCATAATAATGAAACGAACTCCGCTCTATGCTTTTGGTAAAATTTTCGTTCAGTGGTTCCTTCAGTATTTTATTCGTTACACGGTTAATAATAAAGACAATATGCCGAAAAGCGGTAAGGTGATTGTATGCTGCAATCACGTCAGCATGTCCGACGCAGTTCGGCTTGCTTTTACGCAGCATCGGCAGATATTTTATATGGCAAAAGCCGAATTGTTCGAAAATAAAGCGATGGCACTTCTTCTTTCCTCTTTAGGCGCTTATGCCGTTCAAAGAGGAAGGGGCGATAAAGGTGCCCTGAATAAAGCAGGCGAGTTACTCGAAAAGGGTCAGGCACTTGGCATATTTTTGGAGGGTACGCGTTCAAAAACAGGAGAACTGCTTCAGCCCAAAGCGGGAGCAGTGATGCTTTCGTACAAATATAACGCACCGATTTTACCTTGCTGTATTACTGCCGAAGGCGGCGGCGTGCCAAAGCTGTTTCATAAGTGTACGGTATCCTTTGGTGAGCTGATTCAACCGGAGGAACTTGGTATCACGCAGGGGTCCGGTGTGGAATACCGCAATGCCAGCCGTGAAGTGATGAATCGAATTTCACAGCTGCGTGAGCGCGACATAAAATCATTTGAGCATAATTAAGGCTGTACACAATGTTTTACTTTTTTTGCATCCGAATTTTATCATTGCTTGCCAGGCTGGTTTATAAGATCGATTATCAAGGGATTGAAAACATTCCCGATGACGGTGAACTTATTGTTTGCAGTAACCACAAGTCTGTGGTTGATCCATTGCTGCTTGCCATTCCTTTTAAAAGGCAAATCCGGTATATGGCAAAATCGGAGCTGTTTCAAGATCATGGCAGGCTGGCAGGACGCGTTTTGCATTGGCTTGGCGCGTTTCCCGTGAAAAGGGATAAG
>WSSedL1CaDRAFT_10000877_pt1 | contig 19590 bp, 23 predicted proteins | sample WetSurSL1Cattail_FD_9464 | JGI IMG/M metagenome (IMG submission 9464)
TTCGCATTACAACAATAATGTGCGCACATTTGATGTTGTGATCTTATGATAATCTTTTCCCTTAGGGCAGAGTCAAGAACTTTTTTAAAAATTTTTTAAAAATGAAAAACTGGCTTGCTGAGAAATCAGCAAGCCAGCATAATCAATCTACAATAAACAGTTTGGCACCCTTTTCGGTGTAGGAACGATGCGGGTTGCTCTCTTCCGCCACCTGATAACTGGTGCCGGGGGTCAAAACGAATTTACGACCGTCTTCCAGTTCAGTAGTCAGTTCGCCCTCCAAAACGAGAAGGACATGTCCGCGGTGGCACCAGTGATTCGCTAAGTACCCCGGCGTATACTCCACCATGCGAACCCGGATATTACCCATCTCAAAAGTGCGCCAATAAGCCTTTCCGGTTTCTCCGGGGTGCTCTGTCGGCTCAACTTTATCCCAGTCTACTGTGCAGAACGGAACATCTTGAATTTTCATCGCTTTTGCCTTCTCATTATTATTTATGTGATTTATCTGATAAATCATCAACTGCTCTATATTACTTCGGATAATTCGTAAGGTTCTTATCCTTTAGCACAACGTCGTGAGAACCGCCCTCGACGATACTGGTAGCGGATACCAATGTGATTTTTGCTCTCTTCTGCAATTCGGGGATGGTCAAAACTCCGCAGTTGCACATGGTGTGGCAAACTTTACTCAAGGAAAGCGTTACGTTATCCTTAAGGCTGCCCGCGTAAGGAACGTAGGAATCGACGCCCTCTTCAAAGGAAAGCTTTCCGTCTCCGCCCAAATCGTAGCGCTGCCAGTTTCTGGCACGGTTGGAGCCTTCACCCCAGTATTCTTTCATGTAGCTTCCGTTTACGTTTACCTTGTTTGTCGGGCTTTCATCAAAGCGGGAGAAATATCTGCCGAGCATCAGAAAATCGGCGCCCATCGCAAGAGCGAGGGTAATGTGATAATCATAGACGATACCGCCGTCGGAACATACAGGAATATAAATGCCGGTTTCCTCAAAGTATTCATCACGCGCTTTTGCAACTTCAATCAGCGCGGTAGCCTGCCCCCGGCCGATCCCTTTTTGTTCGCGGGTAATGCAGATGGAACCTCCGCCGATTCCTACCTTTACGAAATCCGCTCCGGCATTTGCAAGAAACAGAAAGCCCTCACGGTCGACGACATTGCCCGCGCCGACTTTTACGGTTTCTCCGAAGTTGGTATGAATGTATTCCAGCGCAATTTTCTGCCATTCGGAAAATCCCTCGGAAGAATCAAGACACAGGACGTCGGCACCTGCTTCCAGCAGAGCGGGAACGCGTTCCGCATAATCCCTTGTATTAATTCCGGCACCGACAACATACCGCTTGGAACTGTCGAGCAGTTCGTTCGAGTTCTCTTTGTGGGAGGCGTAATCCTTACGGAATACCATGTATTTCAGTTTTTGATCCTTATCAATTAATGGCAGAGCGTTCAGCTTGTGATCCCAAATGATATCATTTGCTTCTTTGAGCGTTGTTGACTCATCCGCGCAGATCAAATCATCAAACTTTGTCATAAACTCAGATACTTTTGTATCCAGTGTCATTCTGCTGATACGGTAATCTCTGCTTGTTACAATACCAAGCAGTTTTCCGGTTTCAGTTCCGTCACTTGTAACCGCAACAGTAGAATGCCCGGTTTTTTCTTTTAATGCCAAAACGTCCGACAAGGTGCTGTCCGGCGAAATATTGGAGTCACTGGTAACAAATCCGGCTTTATAACTCTTTACACGGGCAACCATTTGAGCTTCACTCTCAATTGACTGTGAACCGTAAATAAATGAAATTCCGCCCTCTTTTGCCAAAGCAATCGCCATTTTGTCGTCTGAAACAGATTGCATGATTGCGGAAACAAGGGGAATATTCATCATAACTTCTGATTGTTCGCCTTTTTTGAATTTTACAACCGGTGTTTTTAAGCTTACGTTTGTTGGAACACACTGCGCTGAGGAATACCCAGGCACCAGTAAATATTCTCCAAATGTATGCGATGGTTCTTCAAAATAATACGCCATGTTCATATCTCCTCAACAAATGACTTTCTAATTATGTTACCATATGAGCGTTATAAAAACAAGCAAATGAACAATATTTTTAGTGCTGTAACAATTCAACAAATCAACAAGAAAATCCATTTGTTCAAATGCTATAATAAATACAGTGAACCTCCGATTATATTGGAGGTTCACTGAAAAATATTATTATCCTAAAATTTCAATCCAGTATCCGTCTGGATCCGCAATAAAGTACAGACCCATATCATGGTTTTCGTAGCAGATGCAGTCCATTTGTTTGTGAAGGGCATAGGCCTGCGCTTTATCCTCAACATGAAATGCGATGTGAATTTCGTTGTCACCGAGATTGTAGGGTTCTTTGCGGTCGCGCAGCCACGTCAGCTCAAGCTGATAATCACTTTTGCCGTCTCCAAGATAAACCAGCGTAAAAGAGCCGTCCGAAGCATTTTTGCGCCGCACTTCGGACAAACCAAGCGCCTGCTGGTAAAAAGCGATACTTTTCTCTAAATCAAAAACATTAAAATTGGTATGAAGAAATTTAGAATTCATGGTAACACCTCCGTTTAATAAAGTGTAATTTACTTGTTAAATAGTATAATCCCTTCACTGTCATTATGCAATGGATGCGCAAGCTGAATTTAGATTCCCCATTGAGAAGAGTTATGGTATAATTAATAACACGATAATTATAAATAATTCAGTTAACAGGGAGAGTTATAATGGAAGAAATCAGAATTGGCCGTTATCGCCATTTTAAGGGGAACGAATATCAGGTTCTGTCTCTTGCCAGACATTCCGAGACATTGGAGCCGATGGTGGTTTATCAGGCGCTCTACGGAGAACGTGGCATTTGGGTGCGCCCCGCGTCAATGTGGAACGAAACGGTGGAGCGTGACGGAAAAACATACACAAGATTTACTTACATCGGAGAATAAAATGAACATTCAAATATTCGGCAAAGCGAAGTGCTTTGATACCAAAAAGGCGGAACGCTATTTTAAAGAGCGCAAAATCAAGTATCAGATGATTGACGTGGGAAAATTCGGCATGAGCAAGGGCGAGTACAACTCCGTAAAGGCGGCTGTCGGCGGACTTGAAAAACTGATTGACGATAAATCTCCGGATGCCGTACTGCTGAAGTATCTTTCCCATGAGAGCGACAAAGAGGAAAAATTGCTGGAAAATCCAAAGCTGTTTCAAACGCCGATTGTTCGCAATGGCAAACAGGCTACGGTTGGCTATCAGCCTGAAGTCTGGAAAACATGGGAATAATTTTTGCATTTAATGTTTCCCACCGTCAATGAAACCCACAAGGAAAATTGACATAGCATAGACTGATGGGGATACATTGAGGGTGCAGGGGGATTTTTTGGAATGTCCTCGCCGGGATTGAAAAATCCCCTGCTCGGGCTTTGCATACTTTCGACCGAAACCGAAAGTATGGGCCTGCCCGGCCTGAGGGCGGCTACCCATCTGATAGTGGCTGACTATGAGAATCAAAATATAAAACAGGACGCTTTTTAATCAGAAAAAGCGCCCTGTTTCGGCATATAGCATATTTTAATAAATAATTGCGCCGTATTTTATCGCGAGAGGTTCAATCAGTTCGGTTTCAATCTGGCAGTCGGAATCAATGATCAGCCTGCCCTGAAAATACCGGAGAACGGCGTCCAGCACGGTGAGATGATCACAGTGCACCGCAATGGGAAGGCGCGTCATCAAACTGCTTTCGCACAGCAGCTTTGCGTCATCCAAGCTGTTGATCTCGACCAAAGCCACATTCACCCGTTCGTCGTCAAGATCGATCAAATCATCTCCGATTCCGCTGGTACACTCAATTGGTTCACTGAACACAATATCGTCTCCGAGGAAAAACGCTTCCCGCTCATTTGTCGCGGCATAGCAGTCCGGTTCCGTCTTCATTTCAAGGGGCGCAAAGCTTTTTGCAATTTCCGCAAGGGCTTTGATATGCGCGGGCGTCGCGCCGCAGCAGCCTCCAACAATCCTCACACCGGTTTGCATCAGCAGGCGCATTTCATCCGCGAACGCTTGAGGAGATAGATAGTCGTTTTTTGGGGTGTTCCACATTGGGACGCCCGCGTTCGGCTTCGCGATAATCGGAATACTTGCGTGCGGGATCACGTCTTCAATCCATTCGAGCAAGGACTTTGGTCCGAAAGAGCAATTCAGCCCGATTGCGTCGACACCCATCGCCTGAAGCGTAATCACCGTCGGCAGCAGAGTGCCGCCCGTTAAGGTATGACCGCTCTCATCAATTGTAATGGTTACAAATACGGGGAGGTTGGTCGTCCTTGCCGCGAGCACCGCCGCACGCATATCAGCAAGTGAGGTCTGCGTTTCGATCACAAGGAAATCAACGCCGGTCTCATCCAGTGCACGGATTTGTTCCCGGTAAATATCATAGATGTCATCAAAATCACACTCTCCGCAAGGCGGCAGAAACAGCCCAGTGGGGCAGAGGTCTCCGCCGACAAGCACGCCTGCCGGTTTCGCGATGCTTTGCGACAGCGCAACAAGCTTTTGGTTCATCTCTGCCACTTCGTTTTCTAAACCGTAATGGCTTAAACTGGCCCGGTTCGCTCCAAAGGTTGGCGCATAAACCGCCTGAGAACCCGCAGCGATAAACTCACTTTGAAGCTTCAAAAACGGTTCGGGATGGTCTAAAATCCATTTTTCCACGCAAACTCCGCCCGGCATCCCGGCGGCGCTCAGGTTTGTACCTGTTGCGCCGTCCAGCAGCATGGGCAGCTTAAAAGGAAAGCTCATCTGTGTTTCATTGCTCCTTCATCTCGTTCAACGTTCCGAATGTTTTACATGCTTTCCGGTGCGGAGATTTTAAACATGGAAAGCACATTGCAGATTACAGTGGAAACCGCAGCGCACAAATACAGTCTTGCGACGGTCAGACCTTCCTCTTCGCCTTTCACACGGCAGGCGTTGTAGAATTTGTGGAACAGCGTTGCCAGCGTAATCACATAGCGCGTAATGCGCGCGGGGTCATAATCCTGAGCGGCGGCCACGATTTCACCGGTATAGGCGGAAAGGTGGCGGATCAACTCGATTTCTTCCGGAGCGGTCAAAAGCGCGAGATCTTCGTCCGTGCAGGCACGCGGGTAGATGTCATCCGCCGCGAGTGCCTTAAAAATACTGTGAATTCTTGCCCGCGCGTACTGTACGTAATAAACAGGATTCTGAGAATCCTGTTGTACTGCCAAATCAAGGTCAAAGTCCATCTGGGAGGTGGCTTCCCGCATGTTAAAATAGAACCTTGCCGCGTCCACAGGTACTTCGTCGAGCAGGTCGCCGAGCTGGATTGCTTTTCCGGTACGCTTGCTCATACGCACGACCTCTCCGGATTTGACCAGCCTTACCAGTTGAATTAGAACAATGTCAAGTTTATCGCCGTCAAGGCCAATCGCGTTCATTGCACCCTTCATTCTGGCAACATGGCCGTGATGATCTGCGCCCCATACGTCGATACAAGTGTCAAAACCGCGTTTCTCGAATTTATTGCGGTGATATGCGATGTCTGCCGTAAAGTAGGTGGGGTTCCCGTTCTGGCGTACCAGAACTTCGTCTTTTTCCGCACCGAACTCGGTTGCCTTATACCAGAGAGCTCCGTCCTTTTCGTAAGTAAGCCTCTTGTCCTTTAGAAGCTGAATGGTTTCATCCAGTTCGCCGTCGCTGTGGAGGCGGCTTTCTAAAAACCACTCGTCATATTCAATGCCGTACTTTTTCAGGTCGGCCTTCATCTTATCAATATTTTTCGGGAGCGCATAGGCAATGAGTGCCTTCTGCCGCTCGGCGGGCTCTGCGTTTACAAAGCGGTCTCCGTTCATTTTGGCGAATTCCGCTGCTCTGTCCTTGATATCCTCGCCGTGGTAGCCGTCTTCAGGAAATTCAACGGCTTCCTCACCTCTGAAAATCTGGAGGTAACGTACTTCCAGAGAAGCACCGAATTTATCAATCTGGTTGCCCGCGTCATTCACGTAAAATTCGCGCCATACGTCGTAGCCCGCCGCGTCAAGTACGGCAGCCAGGCAGTCGCCCAGCGCGCCGCCGCGCGCGTTTCCCATATGCATCGGGCCGGTCGGATTCGCCGAAACAAACTCAACCATCACCTTTTTCTTTTTGCCGTAATCGCTGCGCCCGTACTGTGCGCCGCATGCTGTAATATCCTTCAGAACTTCCACATAAAATTTTTCACTGAGAAAGAAGTTAATAAAACCGGGGCCTGCAATTTCAAAACGGTCAAAAAAGGTTTCGGTCAACACAAGACGGTCGGTGATGATTTGCGCTATTTTACGGGGCGCGAGATGGAAGGCCTTGGCCGAAACCATGGCGGCATTTGTGGCCCAGTCTCCGTGGGTGCGGTCTCCCGGAATCTCAATGGAGAACTCCGGTATGTCTGCTTTCGGAAAATCGCCCTGCTCCATTGCCTGGTGAATCGCTTGCGCAATCGCGGCTCTTAATTCATTGGTTGCTTGAAACACTAGTTTTGACATCTTTTTTATTTGCCTCCTTGACGGTAATATAAATCTCGTTCAGGCTCGATAAATTGGAGTTGACGTCCAGCGTATAGTTCACTTGAAGGTCGCCCCCAAGGTCGTTGAGATGGGATTTTACCATGCTGGTAAAAATACCGACTGTCATGCATCCGTAGCCGGTATCATAAGGGCAGAGGTGGCGCTTGCCGCTTTCCAGAACCAGGCGGGTGCTTGCCTGGCCGCCGCGCATCAGCGTCACTTTGGAATCGCCGTCCACTTTCAGCACAGAAGTTTGCGCCGCGTTATTGTTTTCAGCGTCATATTCTTTGTAAACAATATACCGGCTGTCTCCTTTTTTTACATAGGAGCCCAGAGTGGTAAGTTCAACCTCGCCGGTTTCATCATCCACCTTCTGGCGGCCAATAATCGAAATTAAATAATTTTCCTGCATTTGTCTGCTCCTTAATCAATCATGTCACGTTTTCATTTAATAACGGAGAAAATAACGGTAAACGCATGGTCAATATAAATTAATATCAACATGACTTACGTCGCTTTTTACGTCACATCCGAGAAAAATTTCAGCTATCTGTGAAAATCCCTCAGTTTGGTCGCTTACGAAGAACGAACAGTTGCCGTCCGTTTCATTTACGTTGAGCAGTTGCTGCTCCTTTAGCACTTCCGCACAGTAAAGTGCGGTTTCACGGCCGCTGTCAATTAGCGTGACCACATTTCCCATCACTTCGGAAATAATATGTTTGATGATCGGGTAGTGGGTACAGCCCAAAATAAGCGTGTCAATTTTTTTATCACGCAGTGGAGCAAGATAGCGCTCGGCAACAAGACGTGTCACTTCTTCATCGTCTGTGATAAAACCGTTTTCCACAAGAGGAACAAAAAGCGGGCAGTCCCTGTCGTATACTTCAATCTCAGGGTCAATTGCGGCAAGCTTGCGGCGATAGGAGCCGCTTCGTATGGTGGCGGTCGTGCCGATGACGCCTACCCGTTTGTTTCTGCTGACTCTGGCCGCCGCCGCAGCGGTCGGCTCCAGGACGCCCGTATATGGGATTCCGACATGGTCGCCGATATTCCCCGCAACCGAACTCACGGTGCCGCAGGCGATTACAATCATTTTTACGTTGCTCGATTGCAGAAACGACACATCCTGTTTTGCGTATTTCCGAATAGTTTCCGGGCTGCGCGAACCGTAGGGTACGCGGCCGGTGTCGCCGAAATAAATAATATTTTCATGCGGCATGATTTTCGTCAGCTCTTTAACGGCGGTCAGCCCGCCGAGTCCTGAGTCAAACACGCCGATTGGTCTGTTATCCAATTACATCGCTCCAAAAGTTTTGTTTTATACCATAGTTAATCTCTCTGTCGCCCTCGATAAAGGGAGGGAAACCGCCTCAGCTGTGGAGAGATTACTCATGCTTTGTTAATATCTTTTCAAAAATCAGTTCTTAATTGGTGTGATTTACGGTCAATACTTTGATTTTATTTCAAAGGAAAGCGTAATCAATTTATCAAGTAGCTCGCCATAGGAAACGCCACAGGCGTCCCAAAGCTTTGGATACATACTGATAGAAGTAAAGCCCGGCATGGTGTTCAGCTCATTCAATATAATTTCCTTGCCGTTCCTCACAAAGAAGTCCACCCGGGTAAGACCGGAGCAGCCAAGCATACGGTAAGCTCTGACGGCGATGCCGCGGATTTCCTCCATAATCTCTTCGCTGAGGTGAGCTGGAATATAGAGCTGTGATTTGCCGGAGTTATACTTGTCATCATAGTCGTAAAATTCGGCAGAAGCGGCAATTTCACCCACAAGCGAAGCCTGCGGGTCGGCATTGCCAAGGATTGCGCATTCCACTTCCTGCCCGACAATTGCTTCTTCCACAATGATTTTGTCATCCTCGCGCGCCGCTTTCTCAACCGCCGCATCCAGCTCCGCTTCGCTGCGCACCTTGCTGATGCCTACAGAAGAGCCTGCGTTGGCCGGCTTGACAAAAATCGGATATCCGAGCCTTGCGGCAATCTTGACCTTGATCTTTTCCGAGCCGGTTTCGTATTTATTGGTATAGAACCAAAGATAATTTGCCTGATGAATCCCCGCCGCGGTCAAGAGCGTGTGGGTAACGGCTTTATCCATGCATTCCGCCGAAGCGAGTGCACGGCAGCCGACAAACGGAATTCCGCTCAGCTGCAGAAGACCCTGTATGGTTCCGTCCTCTCCGTTTCTCCCATGAAGCACAGGGAACACACAGCCAACCTTAATGACATCAAACCCCATACTGCCGTCGACAACAATGCCGCTGATGCTTCTGTCCGGCGAAAGGAAGGCAGGCTGGTTGAGGGTGTTGTGCTCCCAGCGCCCGTCGGCAATTTCCTCCACAGGGCCGGAGAACAGATACCAGCGGCCGTCTTTTGTAATACCGAGACAGACGACCTCATATTTATCCTTTGGCAGATTGTTTATCACTGAAGTTGCGGATAAGCGTGAGACCTCATGCTCTGAGGAACAGCCGCCGAAAATAACGGCAATCTTCTTTTTACTCATCAATGATCTCCCCCAAACAAAGAAATATTTTACCAAAGTCAATTATAAATCATAACCTCTGCCTGAACCAGTTTGCATTTGAGGCTGACCGATGGTAATTTACTTTTAATTAGTGCGGGTGCGCGGTAAAATTGATATAGCATAAATAATATATACAAATATATATAATACTACGAATATATATCATACCACAACGTTCCGACGGGCGCAATCGAAATATTGTTAAATTAGTATGGTGACAAAAAAGCGTTTATGTAGTATAATTACAGACTAGATTGAATTTTATAATAATTATAGCAATTTTCTAAAATAAACGATACTTTTTTTACCCCTCGTTCCGCCTTAGAAGGAATGACAGGTGATAGATTTTACTTTTTATTTGTTGAACCGCTATAGAAATATTTGATAAAGATGCAGGAGTGATATTTTTGGAGCAGAAGGCGTTTGACCTGATTGCCGATAAGGTTGGTGCGGCACTGAGCGAACAGGGGTTTTCCAGAGTAAATGGAGAACTGAAGGAAGAAAATGGACATGCGGTACTGTTTACCACAGAAGATGCTGCTTACAGTGTATTTTATAACCAAACTAAAAAGCGCTTTGAACTGAGAACCTGCGATATGGAAGACGGCAAGCCGGACGGCCAGTGGAAGTCGATTTCCATCTGGCTTTTTGACCCGGAGACCGACAGCCAGTCCGAGGCCGAGAGCATTACGAATGACTTTGTCGAAACCATTCAGGGGCCGAAGCGGCTGGCCGCGATGAAAACGAAAAAGAAACGTAAAAAGGACGATGAAAACAATCCGGACCCGGTGTTCTTTTTTAATCGTTTTGTGGGTATTTTTCCAACGCTCCGTGACGAGCTTGCCGAAGAAAAGGCCAAATACGACGATGTGCGTGCGGTTACTTTTACGCGAAACAGCCTTCTTCCTAAAATCGAGGCTTTGTGCACCCAGGCAACCAAACAGGATCAGATTAAGCGTTGCTGCGACCTTCTGAACGACATGTATGTTGCGGGCGACATGGATGTACGCTCCATTATTACCATTGTTATTTTAAATGGCATTGAAAATCAGACCGCAATTAATAATATGGAGCCGCTTTTCAGCGAGGAACTCAAAAAGGGCTACACTGCGGGTCTTAAGTTAAAGGGAAAAAACATTAAGCCGGAAAAGAAGAAAAAAGAAAAACGATTCGTTGCGGATAATTTAAATACTCTTAGAAAATAACCGTGAAATGACGGGCAGGCGGTTCCTGCCCGTTTTTTAAAAATTCAATAAAAGTATCGGCAAACTACTTGACAAATTGGACATTCATGTGTTAATATGATTATACCTCATAAAGGGGTTATTTTTTTTGCGCCCTTTTAAGAGGGAGGCTAGAGGTCTTTCAGACCTAAATATTTTTCCGTACAACGGGAGGTGCCGTCATGAGAGTTAAAATCACATTAGCCTGCACAGAGTGCAAACAACGCAACTACAACACGATGAAAAACAAGAAGAATGATCCGGACAGGCTTGAAATGAACAAGTACTGCAGATTCTGTAAGAAGCATACTCTTCACAGAGAATCCAAGTAATTCGAACGGAGGGACAGAAAATGGCAGAGACAACTGAAAAAAAAGAGAATATTTTTGTCAAATCCGGCAAAAGCATCTCTAAGTTCTTCCGCGACTCGAGAAGCGAGGTCAAAAAGATAGTGTGGCCGACACCGCAGGCGGTGTTAAAGAATACGGGCGTCGTTTTGGTAACTATTATCATTATTGGCTTGTTTATCTTTGCGTTGGACACAGTATTGATGAATCTGCTTGGACTGATCATGAACATTGCAAAGTAGGATAAGCGGAGGTATTTATTATGCCTGAAGACGCAAGATGGTATGTTGTTCATACTTATTCCGGGTATGAAAACAAAGTTGCCTCCAATCTTGAAAAAACAGTGGAAAACCGCCAGATTCAAAATTTGATTCAGGAAATACGCGTGCCGACTGAAACTGTTACCGAAATTAAGGATAACAAACGGCGCGACGTTGAGCGTAAGATTTTCCCTGGTTATGTTCTGGTTAAGATGATTCTTACCGACGAGTCATGGTATGTTGTTCGCAACATCCGCGGCTGTACGGGCTTTGTTGGCCCGTCATCAAAACCAATTCCGCTGACCGATGAAGAGGTTGCGAGATTGGGTGTCGAGCAGAAAGAGATTGAGGTTTCTTACAGTGTCGGTGATTCCGTACACATTATCGATGGCCCTCTGGAGGGCTTTGTCGGTACCGTGGAGGAAGTGGATGTCGACAAGAACCGTGTCCGTGTAACCGTGTCCATGTTTGGGCGCGAAACACCGGTTGAGCTTGAATTAGATCAGGCTGAAGCAGTGGAATATTAATCAATATAATTTGCGGGAGACCGCTTATTATGAGGGGCATTGCCCCTGTGGGAGGAACGAATAAATGAATTCATTCGCTCCGCCATCCACCACGAATTTTGGAGGTGCAAGAAAATGGCTCAAAAGGTTACGGGCTTTATAAAGCTCCAAATACCTGCTGGCAAGGCAACCCCGGCGCCACCTGTTGGACCGGCACTCGGTCAACACGGCGTCAATATCATGGCGTTCACTAAGGAATTTAATGAGCGCACAAAAGGTGACGTAGGACTTATTATTCCTGTTGTCATCACGGTTTACGCAGACCGTTCGTTTACCTTTATCACCAAAACTCCGCCGGCTGCAGTTTTGATTAAAAAAGCATGCGGTATTGAGAGTGCTTCGGGTGAACCAAATAAGAAAAAGGTAGCGAAAATTACCCGCGAGCAAATCAAAAAAATTGCTGAGACAAAGATGCCTGACTTAAATGCGGCTTCTGTTGAAACAGCCATGAGCATGGTTGCAGGTACAGCACGCAGCATGGGCATTGAAGTCGTAGATTGATCACCCGGGTGGGAGGAACTTTTCTATCCGATTTTACCACTCAATAGGGAGGAAAACCAATGAAACACGGTAAAAAATACATCGACAGCGCAAAGCTGGTCGATCGTGCAAAACTTTATGATGCAAACGAAGCACTTGACTTATGTGTCAAGACCGGAACATCCAAGTTTGACGAGACCGTTGAGGTTCACGTTAAATTGGGCGTAGACAGCCGCCACGCAGACCAGCAGGTTCGCGGTGCGATTGTACTGCCAAACGGAACCGGTAAAAATGTTCGCGTACTTGCAATCTGCAAGGGCGACGCTGCGAAGGAAGCGGAAGCTGCCGGAGCTGAGTTTGTCGGAGCAGAAGACATGGTTCAAAAAATTCAAGGCGAAAACTGGATGGATTTTGATATTCTCATTACCACTCCTGATATGATGGGACTTGTTGGCCGTTTAGGTAAGGTTTTAGGCCCACGCGGTCTGATGCCTAACCCGAAAGCAGGCACAGTTACCCGCGAAATGGGCAAAGCGGTTAGTGAGGCAAAAGCCGGTAAAATCGAGTATCGTCTTGACAAGACAAACATTATTCACTGCAGCATCGGTAAGGTTTCTTTCGGCGGCGCAAAGCTGCAGGAGAACTTTGACGCATTGCTTGGTGCAATTGTTAAGGCAAAGCCGGCCGCTTCCAAAGGCCAGTATGTCAAGAGCTGTGTTGTTTCTGCAACAATGGGTCCTGGTGTCAGAATTAACCCGAACAAGGTTGGCTGACAAATACCTTGACAGGCCGTCCGGTCTGTGTTAGTATAATAAAAGCTGTTCTTTATTCAAAGACAGCAGGCGCATTTGCGTAATGGGTTTTCCCAGCCTGCCGAGGATAGAGCTGTTTGATGCATTTATGTGTCTTTACGCCCTTCCCGCGGTCATGTGGGAAGGGCTTTTTTATTGCGTAATTGTTAAAACAGATGGAGGTGAATACATTTGCCAAGTGAGAAGATTTTAGAGCAGAAGAAGCTGGTAGTCGCGGCTCTTTGTGAGAACATTAAAGGTGCATGCACCGGTGTTGTTGTAAACTACAGAGGGATCACGGTGGCCGAGGACACAAAGCTCCGTAAGGAACTGCGTGAGGCCGGCGACGAGTATATGGTTGTAAAGAATACTTTACTGCGTCTTGCGTTAAAGGATGCCGGAATTGACGGTCTTGACCATGTTTTGGAAGGGACTACCGCAATTGCAATCAGCAAGGACAATTATGTCTCAGGCGCGAAAATCCTTACAAAGTTTGCAGAAGCAACCAAGAATAAGAAGTTTGAGATTAAAGCAGGATTTGTTGACGGCGGCGCCATCGATGTTGACGGAGTCAAAGCGTTAGCAACATTGCCTTCGAAGGAAGTTTTGGTTGCCCAGGTTTTGGGTGGCTTGAATGCTCCGATCACAGGCTTCGTTACCGTACTGAATGGTACCATGAAGGGTTTGGTTGTTGCTTTGAACGCAATTGCAGAAAAGCAGGCTGCCAACGCATAAGTTTCTGTTAATCAATTGGGATTTAGTTTAAATAAAACAATAAAATTTTGGAGGTAACTATCAATGTCAGATAAAGTTGTAAAATTAATTGAAGATGTTAAGGCACTTACCGTTCTTGAGCTTTCCGAGCTCGTAAAGGCTCTCGAAGAGGAATTCGGCGTTTCCGCTGCTGCTCCTGTTGCTGTTGCTGCTGCTGCCGCTCCGGCTGCTGCTGCTGTTGCTGAAGAGCAAACAGAGTTCGACGTAATTCTGAAGGCTTGCGGCCCAAATAAGATTCAGGTTATCAAGGTTGTTCGTGAAGTAACCGGTCTTGGCCTGAAGGAAGCAAAAGAAGTTGTTGACAATGCTCCTAAGGCAATCAAAGAGGGCGTTTCCAAGGACGATGCAGAAGCCCTTAAGGCAAAGTTAGTTGAGGCTGGCGCAGAAGTAGAAGTAAAGTGATTTACTTTTTCATTGCAATAATAAAATCCCTGCTGTTTTTACAGCGGGGATTTTTTATACACAATTATACTAGATGTTCACATTGCACAATGGTAGTTCTTAGGAATGTCGAGTATGAGGAGTACAATTGTCCCTACACTTATATTTCTAAATTATACACATAGAAAAGACAGCTTTTGTCCTCATGCCGGACGGGCACTTCCTTTCGGTCGCGTCCGAAAGGAAGCAAAGGACGCGCAAGGGGGATTTTAATTCCCGGCGAGTGGGCTCCATAAAATCCCCCTTGCATTCCCCATGTATCCTCATTCAACAATAAGCAATGAGCAACTGCTATGTTTTTCATTGACGGTTGGATGCATATTAAATAAGTATTGAGCCGTACATTTGGAATTAGCCCGCTTTCAGTGACTATTACTTAAAAATTGCCCTTGCTCCAAGAAAGTGGGGCAAGGGCAAAGAACTTGAGAAAATTACATTTTTCTGTATTTTTTTACTCTTCGTAGATTTTTCTTTTTGCGGTTATAAATCAGCGCCAGAATGATGTAGATTATGACAAGAAGAATAATGATTCCGACGATGGCGATAAACCATTTTGAGGTAAAAATAGATTTTACAATATTTGTTGAGTGTAGAAGTTCGCTGCGCTCCACGCTTTCAGAAGCAACCAGATTAATTGTGGCCAGCTCCTGGTTGGCATAGCTGAGGGTGGCCGTTCCGATGACCTGTCCTTTTTTAACCGGCGCATCTATACTTGGTTTGATATGTTTTGTAATGATTACGCTGCTAGCTGAAACATCTTTCGGCAACATCATAGAGTAGTTCTTTTCAGCAATCAGAAGCAGCTTGTCCTTGTTCCACGCGTTGTTCAGCTTGATTTCACCAAGAGAGTCCTGTCCATTTATAATCGGCTTTAATTCTAGATTACGGAATGCCCACTGATAAAGCTTCTTCGTGTCGATCATTTCACCGCGTGAGACGATTGGCTTGCCGTTTTTATCAACATCAGGTGCACCAAGCACGACGCACAGATAACTGTAACCTTCTGCTGTTGCCGATGAAACCAAACAGTAACCGGATTGATCCATATGTCCGGTTTTGATGCCTTTTGCATACATATAATAATAATTTCCGCCCATCGAATTTTTATCAATCAGATAGTTCGTAGTGGAAAGGGTTCTGGATTTTCCAGCTTCGGGTCCGCCAACGGGTTTATAAGTATAACGGGTCTGCGACGTGATTTCAGTGAAGTGCGGCAGACTCATCGCATATTTTGAAATTTTTGCGAGGTCGGCGGCCGTTGTATAGTGGTCATCATCGTGCAGGCCGTGCGGGTTTGCAAAATGAGTTCCGGTGCAGCCGAGCTCTTTTGCTTTTTGATTCATCATATCGACAAAGGAATTGACATCTCCTCCGCCCACGTAATCCGCTAAAACCAGTGCCGCGTCGTTTCCGCTGGGTACAAGCATACAATTTAACAGTTGCAATGCCGTTAACTGGTCGTTCTGTTTGATACCGGAAAGCGAACTCCCCGTGCCAAGCAGCTCATCAACTACCTTTTTGCTTACGGTGATTTTGGTGTCTAAGTCTTTCACATGCTCACTGACAATAATATATGTCATAATTTTGGTAGTAGAAGCCGGTTCGCGGCGGACATTGGCATTTTTTTGGTAAACTACGGTACCTGTATCCAAATTAACCAGTTCGATCGCTGCCGAATTGGGAGTAAAATCAATATTGAATGCTGCGGCGCTTGCCGGAATACCAGAAAATAAAATACAGATTGCTAAGAGAAAACTAAACGATGCGAGAGCTTTTTTTACCATGGAACTTTTGCCTCCAATGTGATATTATATTGATGCAGCGTTATATATTTATAAGAGATTCACGCTGCTCATAAAGTATAACAGCAAATGACGAAAAGATAAAGGGATGTTTCAAATTGTTCATAAATCTTAAGATATTATGGAGGAATTACAGTGATTTACATAACCGGTGATACGCACGGAGAGATGTGCCGCTTTGACTCCTCGCAGGTAAGAAAGCTGAAAAAAGGCGATACCCTTATTGTGTGCGGTGATTTCGGCTTTATCTGGGACGGCGGAGAAAAAGAACAGAAAAATATTCAAAAATTAGGAAATAAAAAATATCAGATTCTGTTTGTGGACGGCACACACGAAAATTTCGATCTGCTGGATCATTACCCTGTAACCGATTGGAACGGGGGGAAGGTGCAACATATTTCCGGAAACCTGTATCATCTGATGCGCGGGCAGATCTATAACGTGGAGGAGAAGAAAATCTTTGCGTTTGGCGGGGGCGAAAGTGCAGAAAAGCAAATGCGTATTGAAGCCGGAAAATGGTGGGAACGAGAAATGCCGAATATTGACGAAATGCGTGAAGGTGTTAAAAATCTGCATGCCGTTGATATGAAAGTTGATTATATTGTAACCCACGAGCCTGCTCCAAGGGTAATGTACCAAACCGTTAATCCAAAGGAGAAAACCAATCAATTAGAAGCCTATTTTGAACAGTTGATCAAGCAGGTTCAATTTGAAAAGTGGTATTTTGGTGCTCTGCATATTGATCGAAAGATTACCTCTAAAAATTTTGCTGTGTTCAATGATGTGCTTCCGGTCGAAATGCCGCAGCAAAAAAGGTTTAAAAAATGAAAATATTTCATACATCGGATTGGCATCTTGGTAAAATGATCTACGGGCGTTCGCTGCTGCCGGATCAGGAGCACTTCATAAAAGAGGTGTTCCTGCCGGCAGTCCGTTCCGAACAGCCTGATTTGGTGCTGGTTGCGGGCGATTTGTTTGACCGCCAGATTGCACCTGTCGAGGCAATTCGGCTCTTTGACCATTTCCTTAGTGAAATGAGTACGCTAAAAATTCCGCTGGCCTTGATTTCAGGTAACCACGATGGCGCGGAGCGAATCGCAATCGGTACCAATCTGCTGCGTCAGAGCGGAATCTATATCGGCAGCAGCATCGACGATTTTCTCCATCCGGCGGTAATCACAGCCGGCGGCGAAACAGCGCACGTTTATCTTCTGCCGTACTGTGAGCCAGCCGCAGTACGGCAGTTTTTAGGCGACGACGAAATTAAAAGTTTTCAGCAAGCTTATTCGGCGCTGCTGATCCGTGTGCGGGAGCAGATTGACCCTCATGTTATTAATATTCTTATCGCTCATTGTTTTGTCATGGGAGGCACGCTGTCATCATCCGAAAGCCCTACCTTTGTGGGCGGAAGCTCAGAAGTCAATCCTGCGGTGTTTGAGGGTTTTGATTATGTCGCGTTAGGGCATTTGCACGGGCCGCAGAGGGCGGGAAATAACGGGCGCTATTGCGGTTCCCCGCTTAGGTACTCCTTTGATGAGGCCAGCCAGAAGAAATCCTTCACAATATTAGACATCCATAAGGAGAAAACAGGGATCACTGAGTTCAGCAAGCCGCCCCTGCGGAATCTGCGTGTGATTTCAGGACTCTTTGCCGACCTTTTGCAGCAGGGCAGGGAGCACCCGAGTGATGACTACCTTTATGCCGATTTAAAGGACAACGCCCCTGTTTACATGCCGATGGATCAATTAAGGCCATATTATCCCAACTTGCTTGGTTTGAGCAGCGAGTGGTTATCCTCCGGCGGAGACGGTACCCGGGATGATCTGCGCGATCAGTTTATGCACCGTAAGACGGATGATGTTTATGTTTTCGAGCAATTTATCCGTCAGATTTGCGGCAGTGAAGCGGACGATGCCGACCGTGAACTGTTTTTACAGGCTTTGAATTCATGCAGGGAAGAGATTGAAGTTTGAGAACGAAATCTACCGGCAGAAATCACTTACAAATTAATTTCGTTTTCTGATTAGAAAGCATTTTAATCTTTGTTTCTCCCCCCGCCGTAGGCGGGGGGAGAAACAAAATAACCGGTAATTTAAAAGGGATAAGTTATTTAGGAAAGGAAGGATTGGGTAAATGAAGCCGATTCAAATTACAATGCAGGCTTTTGGCTCGTACATCCAACGTACAACTGTGGATTTTACAAAACTCGGTGAAAACCCGATTTTCTTAATTACCGGAGCGACGGGCGGTGGAAAGACGACCATTCTGGACGCCATGTGCTTCGCACTTTACTGCAAGGCAACCGGAGGCCGCCGAAGCTGGGGCAGTATGGTCAGCACCGCGACACCGGAAAGAACGGAAACGATGGTTGACTTTGTGTTCGCACTGGGCGGAGAAACCTACCGTTTTACCCGCTCTCAGCAAAAATATGCCGCAAGGGGTACGGGCGTGGTCAAAACCAAAGAGGAGCACACCTGCTACCGGATGGATGGCGCTGACTGGAAGTTGATTTTGACCGGAGCGGAATCTAAAATCCGGGAGCAGGCGGAGAAGCTGCTTGGGCTGAACTGTGAGCAGTTTTCTCAGGTAATGGTGCTGCCGCAGGGTGATTTCTTAAAGCTCTTGCTTGCCAACTCCCGTGACAAGGCACAGATGTTTCAAACGCTTTTTGCAACAGGCCGCTGGGCGCAGGTGACGCTTGTTCTAAAGAAAATGGCCGATGCGCTCCAGCAGCAGGCGAATGACCTTACCACAGCAAAAAAATTGATTTTGGAGCGTGAGGAGATCTCAACGGCAGAGCAGTTGGAGCAGAAATGCCAAGATGTTGAGAATCAGCTTAAAACGGCAGATGTACAGCTCGCTCTGCTGGGGAAAGAACTGGAACAGCGCAATTCCGACCTGAACGCCGCGCTCGCACTTAGCCGAAAGTTTGAAAACAAGGATACGCTCCGAATGGAATTGGAGAACCTCAGTAAGAAGCAGTCAGACATGGCAAAAAAAAGGGACAGCCTTAAATTAAGCCGCCTTGCAAGAAATGTTTATCCGTATTACACCGCGCATCAAGCCGCACAGCGCGATTACACGGCGAAGGCGCAGGAGCGGAAAGCTGCGCAGGAACGTAAGAACCAGGCACAGGGAGAACAAAAATCCGCCGATGAAAAGGCTCCTGATGCTAAAGTATGCCGTGAAGCGGCGACAACCCTCGCTCAGACAACCAGCAAGCTGGAAGCCGCGTATAGCGGTGCGCAGCGGCTAAAGAAAATCAAGTTGGATATAAAAGCGAAAGAGGAACAGCTAGCGCTGCAGAACGGGGGACAGGAACGACTCATTGCTTCACTGAAAGACGCGCAGGAACGCTATCAAAAGGGATTGGAATATGTGCGGAAAGCACAGGAGAAAAACCAACGGCTTCCCCAGCTTATGGGTGAGGTTCAAGCTTTGTTAAAGCGTGACGCGGCTGCGGCGCTGGCAACCGGATTACAGGAGGGAAAGCCCTGCCCGGTTTGCGGCGCAATCCATCATCCTGTTCCGGCAAAGCAGAGCGAAGAGCTGAAATTGGCGCAGACGGAACTTGACGAGGCAAAGCAGTCTGGAGAAGCATTGATCAAATATGAGAAACGGCTCAAAGAGCTGGAACAGATTCAACAGCGGGAACAGCAAAAATTTGAAGAGGGCAAAACAGTAATTGCTGCGCTTGAGCGGGAACAGGCCTCCCTGCAAGCCGCTGCGGCGGAAGTTTTGGCAAGTCTCGGCTCGTATTCTGATGCGGACTCGA
>WSSedL1CaDRAFT_10000878_pt1 | contig 19582 bp, 15 predicted proteins | sample WetSurSL1Cattail_FD_9464 | JGI IMG/M metagenome (IMG submission 9464)
AGCTTTTAGATCGCAATTTAGAGGTGTTCGGAAAATTGACTTTTTCCTATTTAGATTATCTAATATTTTTGCCTAATCCCCAACTTTTGTTCTTGATCCTTTTGTTCTTGATCCTTAACAATTTTTATAAAGATTGAAAATTGCCTTAAAAGCAAAAAACCTGCGAATCCTAGGATTTGCAGGTTTTACCACGTTTTTTGCGGGTTTTTGAAAAGATTGAAAAAGTGACCTTTTTACTTCTTTTACCCTTTTTGTGGGGAGAGCAGGATTCGAACCTGCGAAGTTTACACAGCAGATTTACAGTCTGCCCTCGTTGGCCGCTTGAGTATCTCCCCGAAGCCTTTGAGTACAACAGTTGGCTGTTGTTGTTAGCGGTGCAAATATAGCAACACTTTTCATTTCTACAAACTAATTCTGGACTAATTTTGCAATATTTTACAAGTTTTTTTTAACTTATTGGTCTTGAATAAAATAAAAAATCTCCACTAGGGAGATTTTTTATTTTTAGATTGTAAAAAGGGTTTATTTAGCTAAAAGCGCTATGATTTTTGCTTTTAATTCAGCACCTCTTAAGTCTCTTGCAACTACTTTTCCTGAAGCATCAAGAATAAAAGTGGCAGGAATTGCTTCAACCTTGTATTGAGCTGCAATTGGCTCTTGCCATCCTTTTAAATTAGAAACTTGATTCCAAGTTAATTTATCTTTTACAATTGCTTCTTTCCACTTACTTGCGTCTTGATCTAGTGAAACACCTATAATATTAAGACCTTTTGAGTGTAATTCGTTATAAATGGCCACAACATTAGGATTCTCTTGTCTACAAGGTCCACACCAAGAAGCCCAAAAGTCAACTATGGTAACCTTTCCTAAACTTTCTTTAAGAGAAATTACTTTGCCTTCTGGATTTGGAGCAGAAAAATCTGTTCTTCATTTAGCCTCAGCTGGAGCCGCTGGAGCTGCACCTGAAACTGAAGAATTTACTGCTGTAAGTCTTTCTTTAATAGCCTTACCTGGTTTAGTGTTTTTTAACTCTTCATCAAAGCTATTGTAGATTTTCTCTGCTTTTTTAATATCTGCAGATGGATCAGCTATAATACTTTGTAGAATTAAAGCACTAATGAATGATTTTGGGTGAGTTTCTGCGTAAGTAACATATTTTTCTTTAGACTTAGTCCCAACTTCTTCTTGAATTTTTTGGTACTCTTGCATTAAACTATTGATTACTGCTGTATCTTTAGCTTGTTGTGCTTGATTCATTTTAAGCATATTGTTCTTTTGGAAATCCATTAATTTCTGTTGAACCACTTTCATTTCGTCATTAAATTTCACATACTCGTCATTACTGTAAGTACCTGAAATTTTAGATTTTTGAATACTGTCTTTATCAATTTCAATATTGATTTCTCCAGATTCTAAGATAAATGGAACTTTATCGTTAGGATTTTCTAATTGCAATATATAAAATGAAGGTTCAGTAACTTTACCTTTTATTTCAAATTTTCCATTTTCAACCTTTACAGTGTCTACAGAAATTACTCCTCCCATTCCGTTAGGATCTTGTGTTTGAAGGATAATCGTTTTTCCGTTTTCGATTCCTTTTGCTGTACCTGTGATGATGTACTCGCCTTTACCAACTTTACTACAAGAAAATAGTACGGCAGACGCAGAAAGCAATAAAAATAATTTTTTCATTATTAATTAGTTAAATTAGTTAAGTGTGCAAAAGTATTTAAATTTATAAAACAGCAATAATTTAAATCGCTAAATTTTTGTTATAATTACGTATAATTGTAGCTTAAGTGCGAATGATTCTAAATAGTAGTTAAAACAATAGTAAAATACTAATTTGAATTAGCATCGCTTGATAATTTGCTTTTATAAAAAGACTGTTTTATTTTTGAATAAAAAATCAATACGCCTTTATGAGACCTTTAAAAGAGAAATTATTAATAAAAGATGCTACTATAAATAAGGTACAATACGATAAAGAATGGTTTTTTAATCTCGAGGATATGATTTATTATTTAAAAGAAGATTTATCTGAAGTAGAATTTGTTCGTTTACCAATGTTGATTGATGGGGAACTAGAGGTGGTAAAATGCTGCTCTTTTGAAGATATTATGAGAGCTAGGAAAGAGTTCAAAGAAAAAGAGGAAAAATTAATTTCCTCTTTTGTTTTATCGATTACTCAGTTTAGCTTTTTCTTTAATGATGTCACTAATTTTTCGATTTTCAATTTTACTTTCTAACCAAGAAATAATATCGAGATAAAGAAAAGCTCTTTTTTCATAAGTATTCTGTTCTAATTCAATAAAGCGTTCTTTCATTTTAATGAATTCTTTTTTGATATCACTTGGGTAAATAGAATTCAAGTTTTTCAAAAATCGAATGATTTCTTTTTGTACTTCATGCAAATCATTCATTTTAATTAAAAACTTATAGGTGTTTTTCAACTGACTTTCTAAGTAATAATCTTTTCCAAGTTCGTAATGTGCAATCAGACATAATATACGTGCAAAACACATGAGGTCTTCGCGCATACTCAAATTCTTGTTATTGATGATTTTTTCTAAATAAAATATCGATTCATTGTATTTTCCGACTCCAAAATAAATACTGGCGATTTTATAGAAAAACAACATTTCGTGGTGTTCGTCAAGGTGCTCATTGTGAATTTTTATCTTGTTAAGCACTTCAGGAATTAAATATTCGCTTTCAGCAAAAGTTCCTTCCATGATGTGATAATTCAATTTATTATTATAGACATACAAGAAAGCGAGTGATGCAATGTTATCGTTAATTGGGAAGCGAGGATCTTTTATGGTTTCTTCTAATAGTGTCAAGTAGTTTTTAAACTTGGTTTGGTACTTTAACATGTATAATGATTCCAATAAATAGTTGTTTCCTTTTAAGAAAAACACTGGATTTAAGAAAATCATATTCGAATTATCATAAAATAGAGTCACCCATTTGGAAGCAAATTTATAACTGGCTAAAAAATCTTGAACTAGAAAACTGCGCCAAAGATTAGCATTGTAAAACCAGTATTTTTCGCGAAAGCCAAATTTGTTTTCGTCTAGTTTCGAAATGTGTTTGTTGAAATAATCATCAATATAAGTGTACTCTTCGTCACTTTTTACATAACCAGTTTTTAGCATAATACCGTACAACTGTAAAGACAAATTAGACAGCTTACTCGAAATAGTATTTTGATAATTCAACTCTTTGGCTTGAATCACTAATTCGTCGGCTCTACCTTGAATACTTCGGGTAATGTATTGTGATTCGATTAGTTTTTCGAATTCTACAATTTCATAGGCCATTAATTTTTCGTCATTCTCAATGGCTTGAGTTTTGGTTTTATCCAATATTTTTAAACTTTGCTTGTATAAACCTTTGTTGTACAATATGGTGGCGAAATCAATTTGTTCTCTTAATTGGTAGCGAATATTTTGACTGGGAATATTCAATCGAATACTGACCAATATTTGCTTGTATAAATACGATTTCAGATTGGATAATTGTACTTTTTTGATGATACCACTTTTTAAAATAAGTTTCTCATCATAAGTTTCCGATTTGTCTAAAATATTAAATAGTTCAATGAATTTTGTATTCGAACTAGTCTCTAACCGACTAGCAAAAATCTTAAATTGTCGTTTTTCAGACTTAGATAAGGACTTTATTAGAACGAATAAAAAATCTTTTTGATGGTTAGCCATTGTAAAATAAATAGATTTAACTAGTTGATTTTAAGTTATTTAAATTGTCTTTAGTGTGCTTATAAGCAGTATATTCAAATAAATTGAATTTTCTATTCAAAGTAAAGAATATATTTTTGTTATCAAGATGTGAAATTACATTAAATAAATTAAAATGAATAGAGAGAAAGTCCAAATTTTTGATACCACTTTGCGAGATGGCGAACAGGTCCCAGGATGTAAATTAGATACCAATCAGAAACTCGTTATAGCAGAACGATTAGACGGAATGGGGGTTGATATCATTGAGGCTGGATTCCCTGTTTCTAGTCCTGGAGATTTTTTATCTGTTACTGAAATTAGTAAAGTTGTTCAAAATGCAACAGTTTGTGGTTTGACAAGAGCCGTAAAAAACGATATTGATGTAGCGGCTGCAGCCTTAAAACATGCTAAAAGACCACGTATTCATACCGGTATTGGAACATCTGATTCTCATATATTACATAAATTAAATACCACTAGAGAAGATATTATTGCTAGAGCCAAATTTGCTGTTGCTCATGCAAAATCGTATGTAGAAGACGTAGAGTTTTATGCAGAAGATGCTGGAAGAACTGATAATGCTTTCTTGGCACAAGTTTGCGAAGAAGTAATTAAAGCGGGAGCTACGGTTTTAAATATTCCAGATACAACAGGATATTGTTTGCCTGATGAGTACGGAGCAAAAATTAAATACCTCAAAGAAAATGTAAAAGGTATTGAAAATGTTACTATTTCATGCCATTGTCATAATGATTTAGGTATGGCAACTGCGAACTCTATTTCTGGAGCTATCAATGGTGCTCGTCAAATTGAATGTACTATTAATGGTATTGGAGAAAGAGCTGGTAATACTGCACTTGAAGAAGTGGTGATGATTTTTAAACAACATCCTGATTTAAATTTATACACTGATATCAATACCAAACAATTGAACGAAATGAGTCGTTTGGTTTCTGAAAGTATGGGTATGATGGTACAACCTAATAAGGCTATTGTAGGAGCAAATGCTTTTGCACATAGTTCAGGAATTCACCAAGATGGTGTGATCAAAAACAGAGCTACTTATGAAATTATTGATCCTTTAGATGTAGGTGTCAATGAATCTTCAATTGTTCTTACAGCTAGAAGTGGTAGAGCAGCATTAGCTTACCGTGCTAAAAAAGTAGGATACGAATTAACTAAAGTTCAGTTAGATGTCGTCTATGTTGAGTTTTTAAAATTTGCAGACGTTAAAAAAGAAGTTTTAGACGATGATATTCATTTAATTATTGCAGCTTCTAAAATAGAAGGTGATTTAGTTAAACGATAGTTTGGGGTTAAGGGTTTATAAATGAATAGTTTTGCAGCTTTTTAATAAAAAAATAATCGCATGAACTTAAAAATAGCTGTGTTGTCTGGTGATGGAATTGGTCCTGAAGTAACTTTTCAAGCCAAAAAAGCTTTGTATGCTATAGGAGTTGTTTATGAACATGATTTTATTTTTGAAGATGCTCTTGTAGGTGCAATCGCTATTGATAAAACGGGTTCTCCGCTACCTGAACAAACCTTAAATCTTTGTTTGAATACAGATGCTGTTTTGCTTGGTGCAATTGGTGATCCTAAATACGATAGTGAGGCTGCAGCAAAAGTTCGTCCAGAACAAGGCTTATTGAAATTAAGAAAAGAGCTAGGTCTTTTTGCCAATATCCGACCTCTGAAACCTTTTAAAGGTTTGCTAGATGTTTCTCCTTTAAAAAGAGAAATTGTTGAAGGAGTCGATTTTGTTATTTATAGAGAATTAACAGCTGGGATTTATTTTGGAGAAAAAAAACTAAATGAATCAGGAACTATTGCTTCTGATTTATGTGAATATACAGAAGATGAAATTGCAAGAATCGCACATTTAGCCTTCAAATCTGCTCAAAAAAGAAGAAAAAAACTAACATTAGTTGATATGGCTAATGTGCTTGAAACTTCTAGATTGTGGAGAAAAGTAGTTAAAAAAGTGGGAGCTGATTATCCGGATGTAACTGTAGATTTCTTGTTTGCTGATAATGCAGCAAAGCAAATCATATCCAATCCAAAACAATTTGATGTGGTATTGACAGGGAATTTATTTGGTGATATTTTATCCGATGAAGCTAGTGTAATTACGGGATCAATAGGTGTTTTAGCGTCAACATCATTAGGAGAAAAAAATGTTTTATTTGAACCTGTTCATGGTTCTTATCCGCATGCAAAAGGAAGAAACATTGCCAATCCATTTGCTTCGATACTTTCGGCGGCTATGTTGTTAGAGCATTTTGGTTTAACCGAAGAAGCTAAAAAAGTATATGAAGGCGTAGAGAAAGCAATAGAATATAATGTGGTTACAATAGATTTAAATCCAGATTCAAAATTTGGAACCAATGAAGTTGGAGAGTTTGTCTCTAATTTCATTTTTAATAAAGACGACTTAATGTATTTTAACAATGATAATGTACATTTAGGTCAGTCAACAATAGTTTAAAATACTATTTTGACATAGAATTAAGTTTAATGATGAGAAATTGATAATATTTTATTTTTTATTTTTTTAAATATAAAGGTTTTTATACTTTTGTTGCATCAAAATAAGAAAATGAAAAATTCAATTATTATAGTTTCTGTCATTAATGTCATTGTTGTATCAACAAGTGCATAAGGGAAACTATTAATATAATTGAAAAATAATATTATAAAACTCCCATAAATTGGGAGTTTTTTTTTGGAATTATATTAGATAAAAAATAAATAAAAAAATACAATGGAATTAAATAAATACAGCAAGACAATTACTCAAGACGAAACGCAACCCGCTTCTCAAGCGATGTTTTACGGAATTGGATTAACAGAAGAAGATCTTAAAAAAGCACAGGTAGGAATTGTAAGTATGGGTTACGATGGAAATCCTTGTAACATGCACTTAAATGACTTGGCTAAAGATATTAAGACTGGTGTCTGGAAAGAAGATTTAGTTGGATTGATTTTTAATACCATCGGTGTTAGTGATGGTATTTCAAATGGAAACGATGGAATGCGTTTTTCTTTGGTTTCTCGTGATGTAATTGCCGATTCTATTGAAACTGTTATGGGTGCACAATGGTATGACGGTTTGATTGCTGTACCGGGTTGTGATAAAAATATGCCAGGAGCTTTAATGGCAATGGGAAGAGTAAATCGTCCTTCTATTATGGTTTATGGAGGATCTATTCATCCAGGAAAATGGAAAGGTCAAGATTTGAACATTGTTTCTGCATTTGAAGCTTTAGGGAAAAAAATTAGCAACACAATTACACCAGAAGATTTTAAAGGTGTAATTCAAAATGCTTGTCCAGGTGCAGGTGCTTGTGGTGGTATGTACACAGCAAATACAATGTCATCAGCAATTGAAGCATTAGGAATGAGTTTGCCTTATAGTTCTTCTAATCCTGCTTTAAGTCCAGAAAAAAAACAAGAATGTGTTGATGCTGGAAAAGCAATCAAAATATTATTAGAAAAAGATATTAAGCCTAGAGACATTATGACTCGTAAAGCTTTCGAAAATGCTATTACAATGGTAGCTGTTTTAGGAGGTTCTACAAATGCAGTAATGCACTTAATTGCAATGGCTCATTCAGTAGGTATTGAATTAACATTGAAAGATTTCCAAGATATTAGTGATAAAACACCATTATTAGCCGACTTGAAACCAAGTGGGAAATACTTAATGGAAGATTTACATAATGTAGGTGGAGTTCCAGCAGTAATGAAATATTTATTAAAAGAAGGTTTCTTACATGGTGAATGTTTAACTGTAACTGGTAAAACTATTGCCGAAAATTTAGCTACTATTCCTGATTTGCAAGATGGTCAAGAAGTGATTTTTGAAATCCAAAAAGCATTAAAAGCAACTGGAAATATCCAAATTTTATATGGAAATATTGCCTCAGAAGGTTGTGTAGCAAAAATTAGTGGAAAAGAAGGAGAATTTTTTGAAGGTACAGCTGTAGTTTTTGAAGGTGAAAAAGATGTAATTAGAGGAATCCAAGCCGGTGAAGTAAAACCAGGTAATGTCGTCATTATCCGCTATTGCGGCCCAAAAGGTGGTCCTGGAATGTCTGAAATGTTGAAACCAACCTCTGCTATTATGGGAGCTGGTTTAGGAAGTACGGTAGCTTTAATTACTGACGGACGTTTCTCTGGAGGTTCTCACGGTTTTGTGGTAGGACACGTTACTCCAGAAGCTTATGAAGGTGGAGGAATTGCTTTAATTGAAAACGGAGATGTTATTACAATTGATGCTGTAAAAAACACTATCGATATGAAAATATCAGACGAAGAATTTGCAAAACGTAAAGCCAATTGGAAACAACCAGAATCACCAATCAAACAAGGAGTTTTATTGAAGTACATGCGTTCAGTATCTAGTGCATCTGAAGGATGTGTTACTGACAAATAAAAATCCCCCTAACCCCCGAAGAGGGAATATAATAGGAGTGTGGATAAAAAAATAAAAGTATAATAAATACATCTCAGCTCCCTTCCCTTCGGGGAGGGCCGGGGTGGGAAAAATAATCGAATATGAAAATATCAGGAGCAGAAGCAGTTATCAGATGCTTATTAGCCGAAGGAGTAGATTTGGTTTATGGTTATCCAGGTGGAGCCATCATGCCAGTTTATGACGAATTATATAAATTCCAAGATCAATTGCACCACGTTTTGGTGCGTCATGAACAAGGTGCTGCTCATGCTGCTCAAGGTTTTGCAAGAGCTACAGGGAAAGTAGGGGTTGCTATTGCAACTTCTGGTCCAGGAGCTACTAACTTAGTTACAGGAATAGCCGATGCTCAAATCGATTCAACTCCAATGGTATGTATCACTGGGCAAGTTGGAAAACATTTATTAGGTTCTGATGCGTTTCAAGAAACCGATATTATCGGAATTTCGACTCCGGTAACCAAATGGAATTACCAAATTACCGAAGCCGATGAGATTCCGGAAATTATGGCAAAAGCGTTTTATATTGCTCGTTCAGGTCGTCCAGGCCCTGTATTAGTTGATATAACTAAAAATGCACAGTTTGACACTTTAGATTTTAGTTATAAAAAATGTAATGATATCAGAAGTTATCATCCAAAACCTGTTTTGAAAATCAATAAGGTTCAGGAATCTGCTGAAATTATTAACAAAGCTAAAAAACCAATGATTATTTTTGGTCAGGGAATTATCCTTAGTAAGGCCGAAGAAGAATTGAAAGCTTTAATTGAAAAATCAGGAATTCCTGCAGCCTGGACTATTTTAGGACTTTCTGCTTTACCTACTGAACACGAATTAAACGTAGGAATGGTAGGAATGCACGGGAATTACGGACCAAATGTTTTAACTAACGAATGTGATGTTTTAATTGCATTAGGAATGCGTTTTGATGACCGTGTTACGGGTAATCTGGCAACTTATGCTAAACAAGCTAAGGTAATTCATTTCGAAATTGACCCTGCTGAAATTGATAAAAACGTTAAAACGGAAGTAGCTGTATTAGCCGATTTAAAAGAAGCTTTGACTGCTTTATTGCCGCTTATTGAGAAGAATTCTCATGAAGAATGGCACAACGAATTCAAGAAGAAATACGAAATTGAATTGGATGCGGTTATCAATGAAGAATTAGCGCCAACAAATGGGAAAGGAATTTCAATGGGAGAAACGATTGAAATGATCAACAAACATTCAAATGGTGATGCGATAATGGTTTCTGATGTGGGACAACACCAAATGTTTACCTGCCGTTATGCTAAATTCAATACAACCAAAAGTAATGTAACTTCTGGAGGTTTAGGAACAATGGGATTTGCTTTACCAGCAGCTATTGGAGCTAAAATGGGAAGACCTGATCGCGAAGTAGTAGCAGTTATTGGGGATGGAGGTTTCCAAATGAATATCCAAGAACTAGGGACGATTTATCAAACTAAGGTTCCAGTTAAAATTGTGGTATTGAACAATGAGTTTTTAGGAATGGTTCGCCAATGGCAAGAATTGTTTTTTGACTACAGATATGCTTCAACAGTAATGACCAATCCTAACTTTTGTGCTATTGCAGAAGGCTATTATATCAAAGCTAGAAAAGTAACGAAGAGAGAAGAACTAGATGAAGCAGTTGCTGAAATGATAGCTTCTAAAGACTCTTATTTCCTTGAAGTTATGGTGGAGAAAGAAAACAATGTATTTCCAATGATTCCAACAGGAGCTTCGGTTTCTGACATCCGATTAAGTTAATATTATGGAAGAAAATAAAACATTCACAATTTCTGTTTATTCAGAAAACAATGTAGGCTTACTAAATAGAATATCTGGTATATTCCTAAAACGTCACATTAATATATTGAGTTTAAATGTATCCGAATCTGAAATTGAAAACGTTTCTAGATTTGTAATTGTAGTGGATACTACTGAAAAATGGGTACAAAACATTGTGGGACAAATAGAAAAACAAATTGAAGTTATTAAAGCATTTTATCATATTGATGAAGAAACAATCTTCTTAGAAAGTGCATTATTTAAAATCGATTCTAGTTTATTATTTGACGAAAGACAAATTCAGAACATCATCAAAGAAAGTTATTCTGAAATTGTAACCGTATCAAGAGACTTTTTTGTAATCTCAAAATCAGGACGCCGTTCTGAAATTGAAGAATTACATGCAAAATTAAAACCTTTCGGAATCATGCAGTTTGTACGTTCTGGAAGAATATCAGTTTCCAAACAAAAAATGGAAGTGACCAGTTTATTATTAGAGGAATTAAAATCATAAATTAAATATTAAAAAATGGCAAATTATTTCAATTCATTACCACTTAGATTACAATTAGAACAATTAGGCGTTTGCGAATTCATGGATCAATCAGAATTTGCTAATGGAATCGAAGCTTTAAAAGGTAAAAAAGTAGTTATTGTAGGTTGTGGAGCTCAAGGTTTGAACCAAGGTTTGAACATGAGAGATTCAGGTTTAGATATTTCTTACGCTTTGCGTGCTGAAGCTATTGCTCAAAAAAGAGCTTCATTCATGAACGCTGCTGATAATGGATTCAATGTGGGAACTTATGAAGAATTAATTCCAACGGCTGATTTAGTATGTAACCTTACACCAGACAAACAACATACTGCTGTAGTTACTGCAATTATGCCATTAATGAAACAAGGAGCTACTTTAGCATATTCTCATGGTTTTAATATTGTTGAAGAAGGAATGCAAATTCGTAAAGACTTAACTGTTATTATGTGTGCGCCTAAATGTCCAGGTTCTGAAGTACGTGAAGAGTACAAAAGAGGTTTTGGTGTACCAACACTTATCGCTGTTCACCCTGAGAATGATCCAAATGGTTTTGGTTTAGACCAAGCTAAAGCTTATGCTGTAGCAACTGGAGGAAATAGAGCAGGAGTATTGCGTTCTTCTTTCGTAGCTGAAGTAAAATCAGATTTAATGGGAGAGCAAACAATCCTTTGTGGTTTGTTGCAAACAGGTTCTATCTTATGTTTTGATAAAATGGTAGCTGAAGGTATTGATGCTGGATATGCTTCTAAATTAATCCAATACGGATGGGAAACTATCACTGAAGGATTGAAATATGGTGGAATTACGAACATGATGGACCGTTTGTCTAATCCTGCTAAAATTGCTGCTTTCAACGCTGCTGAAGAATTAAAAGACATCATGCGTCCATTGTTTCAAAAACACATGGATGATATTATCTCAGGTCATTTCTCTAAAACAATGATGGAAGACTGGGCTAATGATGATAAAAACTTATTGGCTTGGAGAGCTGCTACAGGAGATACAAATTTCGAAAAAACACCAGCTGGTGATGTTGAAATTTCTGAACAAGAATACTATGACAATGGTACTTTAATGGTTGCTATGGTTAAAGCTGGAGTTGAATTAGCTTTTGAGGCTATGACTGATTCAGGAATCATCGAAGAGTCTGCTTATTACGAGTCATTACATGAAACACCACTTATTGCTAACACCATTGCAAGAAAGAAATTGTTCGAAATGAACCGTGTTATCTCTGATACAGCGGAGTACGGATGTTACTTATTTGATCACGCTGCTAAGCCATTAATCGCTGAGTACGTTAAAAATGCACCATCTAACTTAGTAGGTCGTCCATTCAACAACGGAAACAACGGTGTAGATAATAAAGAATTAATTGAAGTGAATGATATCATCCGTAACCACCCAGTTGAAGAAGTGGGAGCATGGTTGAGAGAATCAATGACTACAATGAAAAAAATTGTATAATTACAATTATTGTTAATTTCAAGAAGGCGAAGTATTTGTTTACTTCGCCTTTTTTTGTGCCAATTTTTTACGAGCTGAACTTATTCGCTTTCAATAACGTATGCTCCCGCTTTCCGTTGTAATCTTTTCTTTTTAATCAAAAAGAAAAGGATTTTCACTACAATCGGGGCTAGGGAAGAACTTTAGTTTCCAGAATAATTTAACCCAATCTTGTCATTCCGACGAAGGAGGATTCTCATCAAGTAATTTCACAAAGAAAAGATAATAGGTTTTTGCTAAATGTTTTTAATATAGCAATTTGTATGATAAATTTTATATATTTGAGAGTAAAACAAACAGAATAACTTTCCATAATCTTCCAATATATTAAATGAAACTCTCGACAATAATCAAACATAAACTTCAAAAAGAAATTAACTCTAAAAGATTTTCTTTTAAATACTCTTATCAAGAATTTATAAATGACTGGAGGGCATACACAGAATCCACAAAAGGTGTTGATTTGCTTAATAAGCATTTTCAAAAGAAAATGAAATTAGAAAGAATTCTCAACTTGTAAGTTCACTTAAATATTATTTTATAAAATCAGAAAAAGTAAAAGATATTTTAAAAGAAGGAACTTATTCATATAAAGTTTTAAATCATTTTTGGATGATTTTTACAGTAATAACTAATAATTATGTAGCTCTCAAAGATTTATTTTTAAATGGTAAGGACTATCAAGCAAAGGTACTTTTTAGGAATACAATTGAATTAACAGAACTTTGTATTAGTATACTTGGTAATGAAGATTTTTACAATTTTTTTAAAAAACAGAATAACGTAGATGAGCCGTCTAAAAATTTTCAAACTTTAAAATATGATGGAATAAAAAGAACTTCTAATAATATCATTAAAGAAATAAAAAAGCTTCCCAGTAACAATATTGATGATGAATTGTGGAATGAGTATACAAAAATGAGGGATGAATATTATGATGACACCTCAAAACATATACATTCTAATTTTTTTAATTTGATTTCTAATAGTCATGTTTCATTAATAGATGATTACGAATTAGGTCTGTCAGATGAAGTAATTCATAATTTCAATGGTTTAATTAATGAAAATACTAAAAAAAATATAGACGATTTAATTTTATATGATTCGATATCTTTTATGATTCTAATAATACTTATAATTGAAAACCATAAATTGAGTTTTGGAAAACTGGATTATAAAAATGACTATTTAACAATTTTTTCAGCCTACAACTGGGAATTATTAAAATATAGAAAAAAAAATATGACTAACAACAAGTAAAAATAATTCCTCTAGTACTCGTTTACATCGAGTACCTACTTATTTAAAAGATAAGTCATAGCATTTGCAACGAGGCTTATTAAACAGAGTTACTTGATGAGATTGCTTCGCCAGTTCGCTATCGCTCGAGTCCTCCTTCGTCGGAAATGACAAGTTTGCGGAACTAGTTTCTTGAGATAAATAAGAAATAGTTTAAAAACGAAAAAAATCTAATTTTAAAAGCCAAGCTACCTAATACAATAGCTTGGTTTTTTTATACCATGCTGCTCCATACTATTATTAAGGCTGTCCTTACTATTTTGTAGGCATGACCTTTGTTTTTAATAGGAACGCCTATAGTTTTGGTAGGCGTTCCTATTGATTTTGTAGGTAACGCATATGTTTTAGGTAGGCGTGCCTATAGTTTTGTTAGGCGTTCCTATTGATTTTGTAGGTAACGCCTATGTTTTAGGTAGGCGCGCCTATAGTTTTGATAGACGTTCTTATCGATTTTGTAGGTATCGCCTATGTTTTAGGTAGGTGCTCCTATGATTTTGATAGGAGTTCCTGTTGATTTTAAAGGGATCACCTGTAGTTTTGGTAGGAGAGGCTATAGTTTTTGTAGTGCATTTTAAAAATTAAAAAAAAAAGCTAATTTTTCCTTTGTAGAAATAATTCCTTTAGGTAAATAGTTACTGAAATTAATGGGGCTTCAAGAGTAATAAAAACGAATTCAATTAGATTCAGATACTAATTCACTAAAAAAAATCCTACGACCCCCAAAAATGGACTGCATAAAAAAATAACATAAATTATAGTTGTTGTTAATTAAAAATAAGCAAAATAGCGCGTTACTTCGCTTTTTGATATTTGCAAAGCAGTCCATTTTAAATGCTTTTTTGAGTAATTTACATTTAATTTAGGATTAAATTTCGTTATTTTAATTAAATTGCACTGATTTATGATTTATTTTGTTTTAAGAATAGATTGATATTTAATATATTTATAAAAAATATAAACAGGGATGAGTTACTACAAAATTGATAATTTAGAGCAATACTTTAAACATTATAATAAGTCAATTCGCGAACCAAGAAAATTTTGGGGAAAAATTGCAGAAGAAAATTTCACATGGTATCAGCCTTGGGACAAAGTAGTGGAATTTGATATGACCGAAGCCGATGTACAATGGTTTGCTGGTGCTAAATTAAACATTACAAAAAACTGTATTGACAGACACCTCAATAAAAGAGGGGAGAAGACAGCCATAATTTTTGAGCCTAACAATCCTGAAGAAGAAGCTTTACATATTACTTATAATGAATTGCACCAAAGAGTGTGCAAAATGGCCAATGTTTTGCGCGAGCAAGGCGTTAAAAAAGGAGATCGCGTGTGCATCTACTTGCCAATGATTCCAGAATTAGCCGTATCTATTTTGGCTTGTGCTAGAATTGGAGCAATACATTCTGTTGTATTTGCAGGATTTTCAGCTAAAGCATTAGCAACTCGAATTAAAGATAGCGATAGTAAAATGGTCATCACTTCAGACGGAGGTTTCCGTGGAAATAAAACTATCGAATTAAAAGAAATTGTTGATGAAGCATTAGAAGAAAGTGAATCAGTAAGTACTGTTTTAGTGGTTAAGAGAACGAATTCTGAAATCACTATGAAAGATGGTAGAGACATTTGGTTGCAACCTTTATTAGATGAAGCTTCAGATAATAGTGTTGCTGAAATCATGGATGCCGAAGATCCTTTATTTATCCTTTATACTTCAGGTTCTACTGGGAATCCTAAAGGAATGGTGCATACTACTGCAGGTTATATGGTTTTTACTGCCTATACTTTTAAAAACGTTTTTAGTTATGAAGAAGGTGATGTGCACTGGTGTACTGCCGATATTGGTTGGATAACAGGACACTCTTATATATTATATGGTCCATTATTGAATGGAGCTACAACTGTAATTTTTGAAGGAGTTCCTTCTTACCCAGACCATAGTCGTTTTTGGCAAGTAATTGACAAACATAATATTAGTCAGTTTTATACAGCGCCAACGGCAATTAGAGCCTTAGCAAAAGAAAAAAATGAATACGTACAAAAATACAATTTAAAAAGTCTAAAAGTGATAGGATCTGTTGGAGAACCTATTAACGAAGAGGCTTGGCACTGGTTTAACGATCATGTAGGAGCTAAAAAATGCCCTATTGTTGATACTTGGTGGCAAACCGAAACAGGAGGAATTATGATTTCGCCATTGGCTTTTATTACTCCAACAAAACCAACTTATGCTACTTTTCCATTGCCTGGAATTCAAGCAGTGTTAATGGATGAAAAAAGAATTGAAATTGAAGGAAATCAAGTGGTAGGTAGTTTGTGTATTAAATTTCCGTGGCCAGGAATGGCTAGAAGTATATGGAATGATCACCAACGTTATAAAGACACTTACTTTTCTCAATATCCCGGAAAGTTCTTTACTGGAGACGGAGCATTACGTGATGAAGTAGGTTATTACCGAATTACAGGTCGCGTAGACGATGTAATTATTGTTTCGGGACATAATTTAGGAACTGCTCCAATAGAAGATGCTATTAATGAGCATCCTGCAGTTGCTGAGAGTGCTGTAGTAGGTTTTCCACATGATGTAAAAGGAAAAGCTTTGTATGGTTATGTGATTCTAAAAGAAACGGGAGAATTTAGAAATAAAGAAAATTTATTTATAGAAATCAATCAGCACATAACGGATCACGTAGGTCCAATTGCAAAACTGGATAAAATTCAGTTCGTTTCCGAATTGCCTAAAACACGTTCAGGCAAAATTGTTCGTAGAATCCTTAGAAAAATAGCAGAAGGAAACTTCTCTGATTATGGAGACATGAGTACTTTATTGAATCCTGAAATCATTGAAGTGATTCAAAACGAAAAGAAATAATTTGAATTCTAAAATAAAAGACACTATTAAGCTGCTTCATTCTTGAAGCAGCTTTTTTTTTTTAAATTAAAAATTTTTAATGGCTCAAATTAGACTAAATTAGTAATGTTATGGAGCGAAATAAAAGTATACTAATTATTGGAGGAGGATTAGCGGGACTTACCGCTGCCATTCATTTATCTAAAATTGGCTTGAAAGTTATTTTGATTGAAAAAAATGAATTCCCAAAGCATAAAGTCTGTGGGGAGTACATTTCTAATGAAGTCTTATCGTATTTGAATGGGTTGGATATCAATTGTGAAGTTTTAAAACCGACGCATTTAAGTAGATTCCAATTTTCCTTTATTGATGGTAAAATTCTAGAAAGTAATTTGCCTCTTGGAGGTTTTGGTGTCAGTAGGTATTTGTTAGATGAATTTTTATATAAAAAAGCTTTAGAAAACGGCTGCGAAATTATTCAAGATACAGTTGAAAATATAGTGTTTTCAGAAAACGAATTTACCGTAACTACTATACAAAATGCTGTTTTTAAATCTGAAATTCTAATTGGTGCCTACGGTAAGCGGTCGAATATTGATCAAGAATTAAAAAGAGATTTCATTAGCAAAAAAGCTCCGTGGTTAGCAGTAAAAGCACACTATTCAGGTGTTTTTCCAGATGATTTAGTGGGATTATATCATTTTATAGGTGGTTATTGTGGGATTTCCAAAGTGGAAAATGATAAAATTAATATTTGCTATTTAGCTGATTATAAAACATTCAAACAGTATAAAAATATTGAAGAATACGAAAAAAATGTAGTTTCAGAAAATCCTCATTTAAAATCAATTTTAGATAATTGTGAGTCCTTATTTGAAAAACCTTTAACGATAAGTCAAATTTCTTTTGAAGAAAAAAATGCTGTAGAAAATCACATGTTGATGATTGGCGACACCGCTGGATTAATTCATCCTCTGTGTGGCAACGGAATAGCAATGGCGATTCATAGTGCCAAAATCGTATCCGAATTGCTTGAGGAATATTACAACCATGAAATTAAGTCGAGAGAGGAATTAGAAACGAAATACAAAAGAGAATGGAATCGAAACTTCAGCAAAAGATTGAAAATGGGCCGCGTTTTAGCTGCTATTTTCCAAAGACAAGAACTAGCGAATGGTTTACTTCGTATATTGATTAGATTTCCTTTTTTATTACCCATAATTATAAAGAAAACACATGGCAAAACTATTTAAAATCCATTATAGATGGGAATAAATACGAAATACAGAACAGAGCAAGCGGAAATCATGGACAATTTTAGCTTGGAAGGGGAAATTTTGCGTGATGCCTTGGATAAAATAGCCAAAATAAACCAGCTTTTGGGCGGAAACAGTTTAACTTTACTAGGAGTCAAAACCTTGTTGAAGAATGTTCTTGCTGATGCTGAAATTACAATAGTAGATATTGGCTGTGGCAATGGCGACATGTTGCGAAAGCTAGCTGATTTTGGTTTACAGCATAATTTTAAACTAAAACTAATTGGTATTGACGCTAATAATTTCACGATAAATCACGCGATTAATTTGTCTAAAAACTATTCTAATATCACTTATCAATGTGAAAACATCTTTGATAAAGCTTTTGTAGCGTTAAAATATGATATAGTACTATCAACATTAGTGTTACATCATTTTAAAGAAGACGAAATTATTGAAATTCTGGGTGTTTTTTATACTAATGCGAAACTTGGAATTGTTATTAATGATTTGCAAAGAAGTGCAATTTCTTATCGATTATTTCAGTTATTGTGCTTTGTTTTTCGATTGAATGCCATGTCTAGAGAAGATGGATTAATTTCTATTTTGAGAGGTTTTAAAAAGAAAGAATTGGTTCAGTTTTCTGAAAAATTAAATTTTAAAAAATACACCATTCAGTGGAAATGGGCTTTTCGCTACCAATGGATAATATCAAAAATATGAGTGTTAAAATACATAGTGTTTCCAAACAATTGCCGAAATATTCTAGAACTACTGACGAAATTATTCCGTTTCTGGACGCTTGGCTTGAAGGTCAAGAGGAACGTTTTATTCGAAAAGTAAAAAAAATATTTGAAGGTGCTGCGGTGGATAAACGTTATTCAATTATGGATCCGATTGAAGTTTTTACCAATACTTCTTTTGAAGAGAGAAATGACATTTACATTCGTGAGGTGATTGATTTAGGAGAGAAAGTCTTAAAAAAAGCCTTGCTGAAATCGAAATGGAAACCAGAAGATTTGGATTATATCATTACGGTGAGTTGCACTGGAATTATGATTCCCTCATTGGATGCATATTTAATCAACAAATTGCAATTAAGACAAGATATTGTGCGTCTTCCTGTGACTGAAATGGGTTGTGCAGCAGGAATTTCGGGGATTATTTACGCCAAAAACTTCTTGCAGGCAAATCCTGGAAAACGAGCAGTAGTAATAGCTGTTGAAAGTCCTACGGCAACCTTTCAATTGAATGATTTTTCAATGGCGAACATTGTGAGTGCTGCTATTTTTGGTGATGGTGCTGCCTGTGTTTTACTTTCTTCACACGAAGACGATGATGGACCAGAAATATTAGCCGAAGAAATGTATCATTTTTATAATAACGAACACATGATGGGATTCAAACTGACTAATTCTGGTTTACAAATGGTTTTGGATATTGAAGTTCCAGATACAATTGCATCTCATTTTCCAGCGATTATTCATCCTTTTTTAGAGAAAAATCATTTAAAAATAGAAGATATAGATCATTTAATATTTCATCCTGGAGGAAAAAAAATAGTACAAACAGTAGAAGAATTATTTTCCAATTTAGGAAAAAATATAGATGATACTAAAGAAGTTTTGCGTTTGTATGGAAATATGTCTAGTGCCACCGTATTATATGTTTTAGAACGTTTTATGGATTCGAAACCTAAAAAAGGCTCAAGAGGATTGATGTTGAGTTTTGGTCCCGGATTTTCGGCACAACGAATTTTGTTGCGATTTTAGATTCTAAAAGAGGAAATACAAAAAGTATGAAGAAAGAAGAAATCATATCAAAATTGCCTTATTCGAAACCCTTTTTGTTTGTCAATGAAATCATTCGTATCGATGAAAATGGAGTGGAAGGCTGTTATACTTTTGATGAGAATTTAGATTTTTACAAAGGACATTTTAAAGATAATCCCATTACTCCTGGTGTTATTTTAACTGAAGTAATGGCGCAAATAGGAGTAGTATGTTTGGGAATATTTTTATTAAACGATACAATTAACAAAGAAACTTCAATTGCTTTAACATCAACTAATATTGAATATTTAAAAGTAGTTTTTCCAAATGAAAAAGTAACGGTAGTT
>WSSedL1CaDRAFT_10000879_pt1 | contig 19535 bp, 13 predicted proteins | sample WetSurSL1Cattail_FD_9464 | JGI IMG/M metagenome (IMG submission 9464)
TGATTCTTCCTTGTAGACCGTACTCTGGCGAGCCTGTGTACGAAGCTCGGCGGGGTTGTAGGAGACTTGCCCGCCGTCCGCAGTCTCGATGGTCAGCGTATTCCGACCTGCATCGACTTCGAGGACGCGGGCTTGGCTGTTATGCGGGATGCCTTCGATCGCTGGACTACCAGTGCGAAAATGAATTTCGTCGCCGGGCTGGTAGAGCCCGGCAACGTGCGGATTCGAGAACTTCTGTTCCACCAGAACCGGGATCGAATGGTTCTCCGAAGCAAGCCGTCCACTTTCCCGTAGCTCAGAGCGAATCAACCGCGTCAGCTCGCGGCGTTCCGCCGCATCGGGAGCGACAACGACGGTTCGGTCCGGCTGCGCGGCGAAATCCAGAGCCACCGCCGCAAGGCGATGGTCTGGGCTTTGATACTCGTGAACCCGGTCATAGAAGGCGAAGCAAACGTATACAAACCGCACTTTATTGGAGGTACAACATGAGGATGCAAACCATGTGTCTGGTCTTGATGTTGTTTTTTTCCATTCTTATAGGAAGGGCTGCTGATGGACAGATCGTGACAGCAACATTGAATGGAGTCGTCAGTGATTCCGCAGGCGCTGCAATCCCAAATGCGCAAGTTCAGATTCTGAATGTAAACACCGGCATGAAGATGATTGCCGAAACGAATGGTTCGGGTCTGTACTCGATTGCCCAATTACCCTCCGGTTCCTATGCTCTGACGGTGACGCGGGCGGGATTTCGTAAAAGCGTGCAGACCGGCATCGTGCTTACCATTGGTCAGATTGCCACGTTGAACATTGTTCTGCAGGTGGGCGATGTGAAGGAGACGGTGACAGTAACGGCCGACGCCGAGTTGATTAACGTAACAACCGCCGATCTGAGCGCCGTCGTCAATCAGGCGGCCGTGGAAGAGTTGCCTCTCAATGGCCGTGATCCCTCGAGTCTGGTTTTATTGAATCATCACCAATAGCGAGTTGCAACCACTGCCGGCGTTGTCGGAATCCCGTTAATCACTCTAGTCTGCAGTACAAACTGAATATTCTTTTGGGGCCAGTTTCTTGGTGCGGAGGCTACCGCTTTGTCGAATAGCTCCGGGCTTGTCACGAATTCCGCTGCGGCTCGCGTTCCGCTATCGGTAATGCCAGCAAGAATAAGCAATGGCTGACCCGTTTTCGAAGAGAGAAGTCGGGTAACAATAGCGTAATCTGCGACGACCTTGCCATCGGGCGACCGGACAGGGACCCACTGACGCTCATTGCTCGAAACATCCCTTATGGAGAGTACACCGCCTAACACCCAGATAAACTGCAAATCGTCGTTCAGAAGCATCGTCCATCGATTGTCAAAAGAACCAATCAGTACCGCTGGAAACTGGCGCAGGTCGTCAAAAGCAATATCCTCACCAGAACGGATATCAAAATTTTGTTTGTCTTGTGAAAGAAGCGATGCCACCTTCACACTGGCAGATAAGTTTCCGCTTGTCATGGCACTGCTTGTTGAATCAGTGCCGATAGGAAACGATCCCGCGTAGATTAATAAAGGTCTTGGAGCCTTCAAGAAAGGATTCCAAAATTGATTGATGGCACTCTTTTGGCCGAACCAATACACACAAACAGAAAAAATAAGCACCATGGCGGTCGCCAAGAAGGCGTATAGCAGGCGAGAAGGGAAGCGCCTTGGCCTTTCTGACGTACTATCTGCGCGAGAATTCGTAGAAACGGTATTGGTAACCGTATTCTGTGCAACGAATTGGGGCTCGATTATTTTCCGAGGGTCGCAGTGCAAAGGATCGCCGGCCAAGACGATGGGGGCACTGGAAAACGATGCGCAATACGCCCCTGGGTTAATTTCAATTCGAATCGGAGCTTGGGCACCTTCCCCAACATAATATTGCGCCAACCTCTTCCGTACATCGGTGGCCCGGGAACGCACGATCGGATCCGCATTGGAATCGTAGTCTGCGGCCCTTCCGAAGACCTCGACTCCAATAAGCCGTTCCTTTAGAAGAGCTCCGTTCCCCGCCAGGGTCTGTTCCACCATATACCGCAAGAGTTGTTGCGACTGCTTGCTGTTGTGGAAGGGAATGCTGGTGACAATTCTCGCGAGTTCTTCCTGGATCAGGGCAGCCATCGATTCCTGAGCTTCGATATCCAGGTCCTCAAGAGCAACATTGCTGGTTGATCTCTTCATAAATTCGCCCGGATAAGCTTAGCACGACGTAATGCTCGTCCGGTCAATATTTGATTTAAGCCATTTATATAGAACAAATATCGTACGAGCTGCACCGTACAGTGCGTTGCATGCCGTTGAAACATGGCGTTTTCTTTAACGCTGTCTTCCGAAAAGGAGTATGAGTCTAAGGCACTGAGAGAAGAGAAAGCGCTTACTCTCCTGAGCAACACAGAACAAACACAAGACCAAAGAGAGCGCGGTTGGTTCCGATGGGACGGAAGCGCTACCTGCAAGAGAAAGCGATGTACAGAAAATGGAGGCTCGCATGAAATCGCCAATGCATGTATTTGTGGCCACGATTCTATTTTGGGCGGCAGGAACTCTTGTCGCTCAACAATTCACCGGGCGTGTCATGGATAAGACGGGAGCCGTCGTTCCCAATGCCGCCGTGAATGCACACAATGTTGATACCGGCGTGACTATCACGACAAAATCGAATAGCGCCGGAGCCTACACGATTCCTTACCTGAAAGCAGGAAACTACTCCATCTCTGCCGAAGCCCGCGGCTTTGAAAAATCCCTTCGGGAGGGCATTAACCTGCAAGTCGGTGAAACCTCAGTGGTGAACTTCACTCTACTGGTTGGCGTCGCCACGGAAACAATCACGGTAAATGCAGACACCGTGGTTGATTTTGGCAAAGCAGACGTAGGCGAAGTAGTTGAAAATACGCGCGTTGCTGAACTCCCGCTCAATGGCCGCGATCCCATGATGCTTTCCGAACTGGCCGCCGGATTCAGCACAACCTATACCGGCTATACGCGCCCGTTTGACGATACGCAACAATATACGGCGATCAATGGTGGTGGCGCAGGCAATGTCGAGATGCTGCTTGATGGAACACCGAACAATGTTTCTCCGATCAATATCACCGGAGGCTCGTCTGAAAATATTGCGCATACCGCCTACACAACCCCGGTCGATGCGGTGCAAGAGTTCAAGATGGTGACAAGCCCCTACGACGCGCAATATGGACTGATGTCCGGCGGTGTCGAGGACGTCATTCTCAAGTCTGGAACAAACAAGGTTCACGGCGATGTCTACGAATATGCGCGCCGCACCTGGATGGACGCCAATCTCTGGGAAAACGACTATCAGATTTCGCAAGGCCAATCTCGCTCTACGTATAAGACACCTAACAGCGATTGGAACCAGTACGGATTCGAGTTGGACGGACCGATTTACATCCCGAAAATTTACAACGGCAAAAACAAATCATTCTTCACGATCCAATGGGAGCATTTTCATGCGCTGAGTCCTTTAACGGATGTCGCCAGTGTTCCCGATGGCGATTGGGCAAGCGGTGATTTTTCCAACCTCGATTACTGGACAGGTTCTGCCTATGCTCCCAAGAAGATCTATGATCCCTTGACCAGCAAACTTGATACCAGCACAAGCAGCAGTGATCCGACGGCGGGAGCCTATGTTCGTACGCAGTTTGCGAACAACCAGATTCCCAGCAACCGTATAGACTCCTTGGCGCAAAGAATTCTCAAGATGTATCCGCATTGCTACAAAACAGGCACTAGTGCCATCTCCGGTGCGAAATCGGACTCTGGGTGTCGTGTTATTAACGGCAGCGCCGATCACTGGGCAAGTAACTACGCTCTCAGCACCTCCGGAACAGACACTTATAACAACATTCTTTTGAAGTGGGATGAAAACTGGTCCACCAAGGACCGCTTTACCCTTCGCTATGGATACTGGATGCGGAATACCTACTATAGTGGCAATGGTCTTCCTGCGCCCTTAACGACCGGAGAGGTGCCGATCGTTGCTCGTGCACACTCTTTTGCGATGGACGAAACCCATACCTTCAGCGCAAATGTTGTGTTGGATTTCCGGGCCAATGTCTCTGTCCGAGACGATGTGTCGAATGCAGGATCCTCCTATAATGAAACCGCTTTAGGATGGAGCGAGTCACAGGTGACCAGTCTTGGACCTGCCGCGTTGTCCACCTTTCCGAAATTATGCTTTGGCAGCAGTTGGTACGGAGCGGCCTGTTATGGATGGGGATCTCCCGGAGACTTTACAACGGCTGGCGGCGGAGGCAACAGCGCCACCATTAAAAACTCACTCAACCTTCTTCCTACCGTGACGTGGATCAAGGGCTCACACACGATCCATGGTGGAATCGATGTTCGTCTTTGGCAGAACGGCTATCAAGAACTAGGCGGCGGCCCTCTGATTTGGACCGATAACACGTGGACATGGATGACAGCCAATCATGCATACAACATTCCCAACGACGGAAACGATATCGCAGCTTTTGCCATGGGCGTACCAACGGTCGCAAGCAACCAGATATGGCCGCAGACCTACCAGTCGCAGCACTATTTTGCTCCGTTTGTTCAGGATGATTGGAAGATTACCAAGAAACTGACTCTGAATATCGGCATTCGCTGGGACTTTATGCCGTCTGAAGTTGAGCGCCACAACAAGGGCAATTACGCATTCGATACGATATCGGTGAATCCATACCTCACAAGCGTCAATTTATCGACATACGGTCATGGCTCGCTTGTGGGAGGCATTACCTTCGCAGGCGTCAATGGTAATCCGCGCGGCGCCTACAAAACGGTAAAAACGAACATTCAACCGCGATTTGGATTTGCCTACGCGTTGAACAACAAGACCGTGATCCGTGGCGGTTTTGGCGAATCGATGCAACAAGCCCAAAATGGTTTCAATGTGGCCGGCTACAGCGCTGCCACCAACGGCGTAACTTCGAATCCTAACTACGGATCCGGAATCTTTCCGAACCTTCTCAATCCACTTGAAAGTTTGTTCTGGGGTGGCCCTACGGGCTCGGTTCTGCAGCCAACGGGTAGTTCCCTTGGGTTGGGAACAAATCTAGGACAGAGTGGAAGCTACATCAATCCGGCATACAAAACGCCAAAGTTCTGGAGCTATTCGCTGGGATTCGAACGGCAGTTCATGAGGAACAGCAGCGTCAATCTTTCTTATGTTGGCAGCCGCCTCTACGATGGCAATAGCAGCGGCAATATCAACATGCAAAGCAATGCACTCCGTGCCACCTGCAACCCGATTCTGGGCGGCAATCCGACACCATGTGGAACCGATGGCGGCGCGACGGATTCATACTATACCGCCAATCCGTTTCAGGGAATCAGTGCATTCAGTGGCTCGAACTACTACACAAGCTCCAGAATAAGCATCTTTGATCTTTCGCGCCCGATGCCTCAATTTCAGGATGTAACTGAAAACGAGCAGAACGATGCAAGAACCTGGTATAACTCGCTACAAATTACCGTTCTGCACAAATTTTCCGATTCGCTGACATTGCATGGAACTGAAACATGGTCGAAGACAATGGATGCAGGTACTTGGGCGGATCAGAATTATGGAGTGCGCAATCGCACAATCGACAGTAACGACATGGCGCACCGCATTACCATCTCGGGAATCTACCAACTTCCGTTCGGGCGTGGACACATGCTTTTGTCGCACGTAAACCGGCTTCTTGACGAAGCCGTGAACGGATGGCAGTTGGCAGGCATGTCCATCATCCAGTCGGGAGTTCCGCAGTCCGTCCCAGGCTATTACCTGCATAACGCAAAACTCTCTCGGCATATTCAAAGCAACGGCTACATCCGCGTCTTTGCTCCGTATGCAGAACATTACGTGCAAAACGGCAATGGCTCGTGGAGCGTTCAGCAGTATGATGGATCCACAAATAACGGATCTGTTTTTCACTACACCTATGACGGAACGAATACGGGCGTTGTCCATTTTATGGATGTTCCGTCCTACGCACCGTCGGCCATGGTGGAATACAGCGGCATTCGCCAAGCGGGCTTGAGAAGATTCGATGCCAGTTTCTCTAAAAACTTCCCGGTGTATAAGACCATGAAGCTACAGATTCGTCTGGACGCTTTCAATGTTCTGAACCACCCGGAATGGACTGGCGGCGCGGATACCAGCACATCCTTCGATGCAAATCTGGGTGTCATCACCAAGGGACCAACTGGATCGTCCGTTGATCCACGACGCATGCAACTTTCCGGAAAGCTCACGTGGTAGTTATTCGGAATTTGCATTTGAAAATCCTCGTCCTTGCCGCATTGAAAGATGCGGCAAGGACCAACCATCTTTCTTCCGTAATTTGAACGAGTGAGAATCTTATGAGATTGCAGTTGACAGGTTGGGCAAAACGTATTCTTTGTGCGGCAATCGCACTTCCACTCATGGCACAAGCTCAGAACAATATTCCTTCAGTCATTCCAGGAGCGAAGTCCGTGAGCGTCGAGCGCATTCGAATTCATGCCGCGTCGCTGGAGGGTAATCTGGAAGGCGATGCTGTCGACCGGGATGTGATCGTTTATCTTCCGCCGAGCTACAGTAAGGAGAAGAATCGCCATTATCCTGTTGTCTATGCCTTGCATGGTTACTCCATCGGCGCAGAACAGTGGACGCACGAAATTCTTGTTCCGCAGACCATCGAAGGCGGATTTGCACTAGGCGCCAAGGAGATGATTGTAGTCCTTCCCGACTCGAAGACAATCTACAACGGCTCCATGTATTCAAGCTCTGCGACCACCGGAGATTTCGAAAAATTTATCAGTCGGGATGTCGTGACATACATCGATGCACACTACCGGACAATTCCCAACCGCGCCAGCCGCGGGCTGGTTGGACATTCCATGGGAGGCTACGGAGCCTCGCGCATCGGGATGAAACATTCCGATGTCTTCGGCGCGCTCTACATCATGAGTCCATGCTGCATGTCGCCGATGGTCGGAGGCGGGCAGATTCCCAACGAGCAGATGAAAGAGCGTGTCATTGCCAACGAAAAGAAGGTGGCAGCGGCCAAGTCTCCTTCCGAATTGGCTGCGCAGTCGCTAGGCTTCGCGGCCGCACAGTATGCAACGGCTGCGGCTTGGGCTCCTAATCCGAAGAATCCTCCATTGTATTTCGATCTTCCGACAAAGGATGGAGTTTCACGGCCAGAGGTTGAAGCAAAATTCGCCGCCAACGCACCGCTAGTCTTTGTCGATCAATATATCGACAATCTCAAACAATACCGCGCCATTGCAATCGATGTTGGCGATCGCGACGGTCTCAAGATCGACGCTGGCAAGTTGCACGATATACTCACCAGCTATGGCATCGCCAATACCTTTGAAATTTATTCCGGTACACATACCAGCGCTGTTGCAGATCGCTTTCAGAATCACGTGCTGCCGTTCTTCAGTAAAAATTTGAGTTTTTAAGATCACTGTCTGTAGGCGCATGGAAGGTCACATTGGTGACAAATTTTCGGTCGCATGTTTTTGAGCATGCGACCGGACAAGAAAGGAATATCTCATGAAAAAGATTGCGGCTTTTATGGCTCTCGCAATTTCGAGCCTTTGCTGGTCTCAGGCTCCAACCGACTGCAAGCCGTCCTCACTCAACATTCCCGGAGCGCAGTATCCATGCATCTTTCCTGATCATCGTGCCACCTTTCGCGTATCCGCTCCCGACGCCCAAAAAGTACGCGTGCGCGTTGGATCAGGATTCGATCTGAGCAAGCAAGCAGATGGATTGTGGTATGTCACTACGACTCCGCTTGTTGAGGGCTTCCACTACTACATGCTGTCTGTCGATGGCACGGATATTTCAGATCCAGCAACAGAACCGTTTTTCGGCGGAGGCATGTGGAGCAGCGCCATCGAGGTTCCTGCGCGGGACGAAGATTTTTATAGTCGTAAAGATGTCCCTCACGGGGTGGTGCGAATTCAGTGGTATTTCTCCAGCATCACCCAACAATGGCGTCGCTGCCTGATCTATACGCCCCCTGGATATGACGCAAAGGTAAATACACATTATCCGGTTCTCTATCTATTGCATGGTTGGGGAGAGAACGAGTGGGGATGGACTCTGCAGGGTCATGTCGATTCGATCATGGATAATCTGCTTGCCCAAGGAAAGGTCAAGCCCATGCTCATCGTGATGGACAATCTGAATGCCGGCAAGCCCGGTGAAGATGTCTCTCTCTATCATGCACGTGGCCCTCTTACGCAAGCCGTTCCATTACCGCACTCCGTCCAGGTTGGTGCTCCGGGCGTTCCCGGTACAGGGCCTGGCACAAAGCCGCCGGCAGCAGGCACGGTTACTCCACGTCACCCCATGTTCCATCTCAGCACAACCTTTACTGAGATGATGTTCACCGACCTCATTCCAATGGTGGAGAAAAATTATCGCGTGGCTTCCGGCCGCGAAAATCGCGCAATGGCCGGGCTTTCGATGGGCGGCATGCAAACATTCACCACGGGGCTGGAGAATCTTGACAGGTTCGCTTATCTTGCTGGATTCAGCGGAAACTGCGGCGTTTTCGGTCCCTTCGATCCAAAAACAAGTTGCAGTGGAGCCTTTGCCGATCCTTCCGCGTTCAATGCAAAGGTAAAGCTTCTGTTTCTATCGACCGGTTCGGTGGAAGGCCCCAGAGTTAAGGAATTCAGCGATATGCTTACCAAGGAAGGCATTCATAACGTGTACTTCGAATCACCTGGCACTGCACATGAATGGCTGAGCTGGCGTCGTGCTTTCGCCGACTTTGCTCCGCGGCTATTCCAATAGATCACTTGCCAACTCATAGCGCGAATGCCGGCAGATCAGATTACCGCGCATTCGCGCACGCTTTTGAAACCAAGGAACAACTCCATGAAAGAACTTTGCACAATGACAAATCTTGGTATCGGGCTAGTAGCCGCGCTCGCCATAACTCTACATTCTCCTGCTCAAACATCCACAACAGGCTTGCAACCGACCGCCACTGAAGAGAAGGAAATTCAGCAACAATCCATGGCGCCCGGACATGCTGAGCAAAAGTACGATTTCCAACGGAACATTGCTCCATACTTTGCTCATGCAACCGATGCACCGAAACGACCTGACGCCGATGGGTTTGTTCAGCGCTGGCTCTTGCTGGAACCTATCGTCAAAGCCAACCGCACCAATGCTATTTTTACTGGGACCTATGTTCGCAAGACATTCCATGAGGAATATTTCCCCGGCCAGTTCACTGTTCTTCCACACGACGGAGATGCCGTAACGGTAGAAGGCCGGCAACTTTTCTGGCACGCGCTTGATGCGAAGGACTTCAATATCAAGTTATTTCGTTTTGCCTATGGCCTCAACAAGCCTACCTACGGAGTCATTTTTTGGATGACGACAGTGATCGAAAGCCCGCAGGAGATAGCCGATGTCCGCATGGCGGTTGGATCAAACTCTGCGTCGATGTGGTGGCTCAATGGCGAGGAAGCCGCAGATCTTTTTGACGACAGACGCATGGTGATGGACGACGTAGTCTCAAAACCGCTCACGTTGAAGAAGGGAAGAAATGTAGTACGCGGCGCAATCATCAATGGCCCCGGTCTGAGTGATTTCTGTCTGCGATTCATCGACGAGAATGGCAAGCCCGTGCGGAATTTCTCAATCCCAGCGCTGTAAGTATCCATTGACCAAGCAATGTTTCTCTTTTTGGAGAGTTGATATGAGACGTAAATCTTGTCTAGCAACTTTATTCATCGCGCTATCAAGTCTTATCTGCATGCGGGCATCGGCACAACTTGCTGGCGTTCCTTATATTCATGATCCTTCGACGATTGCTTTTTCCGACGGCAAATACTATACCTTTGGCACTGGCGGCGGTGGGCTGATTTCAGACGATGGTTTTACCTGGCGCGGAGGAGCCGTTCGCCCTGGCGGCGGAGTCGCACCCGATGTCATCAAGATCGACAACCGCTACTATGTAGCCTACGCAGTTGGCGGAGGCGGCATGAGCGGCGGCCACGCCAGCAACGTCAAAATCATGTGGACCAAGACCCTCAATCCACAATCTCCCGATTTCAAATTCAATGACGTTGGCGTTGTCGCTTCGAGCGATGGCATCGAGGATTGCGACGCCATCGATCCGGCGTTTCTTTATGCACAGGGCCATCTGTGGCTTAGTTATGGAACATATTTCGGTTACATTCGCATCATAGAACTCGATCCAAAGTCCGGCATGCGCCTGCCGGGAAATAAGCCAGTGAATGTCGCCATCGACATGGAAGCAACGGACCCCATGTATCGGGATGGCTGGTATTATCTGCTGGGTACGCACGGTACCTGTTGCGACGGTCCTAACTCTACTTACAATATTCGCGTTGGTCGTTCCAAGAATCCGACTGGACCGTATCTGGATCAGATGGGAATTCCGCTTTTGAAAGGTGGAGGAAAGCTGGTTGTCGCAGCCAGCGGCCGCCACTATGGTCCCGGTCACTTCGGTCTGCTTGATCTTGGCGATGATGTGCAAAAGTTCTCCATGCACTATGAAGCCGATATGGATCGTGGCGGGCGTAGTGTACTTGATATTCGTCCACTCCTCTGGAAAGACGGATGGCCTGTCGGTGGGGAAAACTTTGAAGGTGGGACCTACGAAATCCAAAGCGCACGCAGCGGAGGAGCACTCGAACTTGCAACGGATTTTGTGCGCATCGCGCTTCCGAGAGGAAGCTTCGGCTTTGGACCTCCGACTGGCCCCATCAGCCCTATTGCGACCCAGACACTTGTTCAGGATCAGGCTGTGTGGCCGAAAGGAAATATTCCGGTCGACATGAGCGACTATATGGTCCGGCCTCACCAGATATGGAAGATCACGCCAATGCCTAAGGCAGGCGGCTATCCAGGATCGTCCTATTTCAAAATCACGATTGACGGCACTGAGCGCGCACTGGAAGCTGGACCAGAAGGCACAGTGATCACCGCTCCTCTCTTTATTGGGACACCGGAACAGCTTTGGCGCATCGATCAGCTTATCGATGGAACATACCGCATCATGCCAAAGTCGGCATCCAGTTCAAGTGAACCTCGAGCCTTAACTGCCATCGGGGCCAGCACACCGGCTCTATCCCGCTTCGACCCATCCAATGATCGATCGAAGTGGAACTTCAATAAGCCGTAAGCCGAACAGACATCATCTTTCTTCCAGATAACTCGGCGACCGAGTTGTTTGAACTGTCATTTGACATCGTATTTCATTCCGCAGCGAGGACGATATGAAACAGATTCATCTTGCAACTCTCTTGCTCTTGGTGACAGGAAGCGCGTGTCTGCACGCTCAAAATAAAGCCGGGTATCTCGATCCGGCCCTGCCACCCGAACAGCGTGCCGCTGACTTGGTTCATCGCTTGACGATCGAGGAAAAGGCCAGTCAGCTTGTGAACCATTCAAGAGCAATTCCACGCTTGAAGATTCCCGCATACGATTGGTGGAGCGAATCACTTCACGGCGTGGCCGTACAAAAAGCTACGGCATTTCCCGAACCCATCGGATTGGCTTCGACATTCGACACGCCCCTTATTCATGACATGGGCGTGGCAATTGGCACCGAGGGCAGGATCGTTCACAATCAAGCCGTCCGTGACGGCAAGGGTGCTCTGTTCTTTCATGGACTGGACTTCTGGGCGCCGAATCTCAATATCTTTCGTGATCCACGCTGGGGACGCGGCCAGGAAACATACGGGGAGGATCCTTTCTTAACCGGACGCATGGGCGTTGCCTTTGTTACCGGCATGCAAGGCGACGATCCGAAATATTATCGAGTCATTGCCACGCCCAAGCATTTCGCGGTTCATTCAGGCCCTGAACCCACGCGTCATTTCGCCGACGTGGATGTGAGCAAGCATGATGAGGTTGACACATATCTTCCGGCATTCCGCGCGGCCGTGACCGAGGGACGTGCCGGGTCTGTGATGTGTGCCTACAATGCCGTGAATGGCCATCCAGCCTGTGCCAATGAGTTCACTCTCGTTGATCAGTTGAGGAACAAATGGGGATTTCAAGGATACGTCGTCTCCGACTGCAGCGCCGTCGTGGATATTTTAACCGGACACCATTATCGCGCCACGCAACCACAATCCTCCGCAATCTCTGTGATGCGCGGCATGGATAACGAGTGCATTACAAGCGGCGACGATGTCAAGGGAGACGGCGACTATCACGCCTACATTGATGCCATGCAGCAGGGCTTTCTTCCCGAAGCAACCGTCGATCAGGCTCTTATCCGGCTCTTCACCGCACGCATGCGACTGGGAATGTTCGATTCCCCGGAAACGACGCCCTATGCAAACATCGACGAAAAAGAACTTGCCAGCCCTGCACATCGCGCCTTGGCGCGCAAGGCCGCCGAAGAGTCGATGGTGCTGCTCAAGAACGACGGCATACTTCCGCTCAAAGCCGAGGTGAAAAACATTGCCGTGGTTGGTCCACTCGCCAATCAGACACGTGTGCTGCTCGGTAACTATAACGGATATCCGGAGCACATCGTAAGTTTGATGGATGGACTGAAAGCTGAATTTCCCAATGCCAAGATCAACTATGTTTCTGGGACACAGTTTCTGGATCCGCATGGTGACCCGGTTCCTGCTGGTCTGCTGACAACAGCCGACGGACAGGCTGGTCTTAAAGCCGAATATAGCCTCGGCCACCATCCAACGGAAAAAACTGCAATTCTCACGTCACGTACCGAACAGAACGTTGATCTCAATGCAGAAAATCTGCCGAAGGAGGTCAAAGGCAAGCTGCCTCTTTCGGTGCAGTGGAAGGGATTTCTCACGCCGACAGAATCCGGCGATTATCTCCTCGGTATTCAGGCCAAGGGCTTCGCCTCGGTCACGGCCGGTGGAAAACACCTCGCCATGCAATATGGCGAAGGCAGCCGGATGGGACGTATTCATCTGGAGAAGGGACACAAACTCGACATCGAGGTCACCTACGGCGTCTCGAACGAAAACGATAAGCCGCAGGCCAAGTTGATTTGGGCCAAGGTGAAGACGGAAACTTCTCCTGAGGCAGTCGATGCGGCTCGCGCTGCTGATGTGGTAATCGCCGTCGTCGGCATCACGAGTGAGCTTGAGGGTGAAGAGATGCCGGTCAGCGAACCAGGATTCCTTGGCGGTGATCGTACCAGCATCGATCTTCCGGATTCTGAAGAACAACTCGTACAGAGTGTCGCGGCAACTGGCAAACCGCTTGTGGTTGTGCTGATGAATGGCAGCGCGCTGGCCGTGAATTGGGAAAAAGAACACGCCAATGCAATTCTCGAATCCTGGTATTCAGGCGAAGAGGGAGGAACCGCGATTGCCGAAACGCTGAATGGCAAAAACAATCCGGCAGGACGGTTGCCTGTTACGTTTTATACCGGCGTCGACCAGTTGCCTCACTTTGAAAACTACTCCATGGAAAACCGTACCTATCGTTACTTCCATGGAAAACCGCTCTATCCGTTTGGCTATGGAATGAGCTACACGACATTTTCTTATAGCGGACTTTCGCTGCCATCCACTCCTGTCAATGCCGAAAACTCGCTTCCGGCCGACGTAACGGTAACAAACACTGGAAAAGTAGCGGGAGACGAGGTTGTGCAGTTGTATCTCGGATTCCCAGCAGTTTCGGGCGCTCCCATCCGCGCACTGCGTGGATTTAAGCGCGTACATCTTGATCCCGGCCAATCGCAGCAGATTCACTTCGAACTTCGTCCCCGTGACCTCGGTATGGTATCCGAAGCCGGAGAACCCATGATCGCCGAAGGAAAATATGTGGTTTCCGTGGGCGGTGGACAACCGGAGACAGGAGCACCTACCGTTACCGGGATCTTCGAGGTTAAAAACCGCGTCGCGCTTCCTGAGTAAACAGAAGCAAACCCATGCGTGTGGCGTTCATGGTACAGCGCTACACGCATTTTTTGACAATCATGTTCCAGAATTTTCTACCCGGACTTATTCCTGTATCTGTGGCAAAGTATCGCCTCTGGAGGAAAGATGAAACGATGGAATCCGATCCTGCGCGCGGTCCTTGCACTCTGCACCATCCCTGCGCTTCAATCAACGCATGCGTCAGGACAGTCTCTTTCTGCAGAGAAAGACGGCTCCGGAGCATATGTAACAGGCATCTATCGAAATCTGTTCGCCGAATCAGGCCATAGCGAAAAAGAGATTGACACACGCATTCATGCAGTTTTTCAGCAACTGTTTCACGGAGATCCGCAAACGCAGGCTGTCTATTATGAATCTGGGCACAATGCAAATGGTCTTTTGGCGTATGTGACGGACATTGCCAACCACGATGTTCGTACCGAGGGCATGAGCTATGGAATGATGATCGCGGTGCAGACGAATCACAAAACAGAGTTCGATGCCCTGTGGAATTGGGCGAATACGTATATGCTCGTCACCGATACGACGAATCCATCCGTGGGCTATTTTGCGTGGTCGATGCGTACCGACGGCACGCCAAACTCGGACTCTCCTGCGCCGGATGGCGAAGAGTATTTTGTCATGAGTCTGTATTTTGCAGCTCATCGCTGGGGAAATGGACAAGGAATCTACGACTATCAGGCACAGGCCGACAGATTGTTGGCGTTGATGCGGCATCATGCGCAGCGCACGGGCACCATGCCCTTCCGCCTGCACCCGCAAGATCCTCCTTTTAATCCGTGGGCTCGAGCCGGCATTCCTGCATCGTTCGCGCAGCATGCTTCTGTGCCGCATACTTCAACTGTTGGCCCCATGGTGAATGAAGCCAATCACATGATTGTTTTTGTGCCCGGTGCAGGCGGCAATACATTTAGCGACCCGAGCTATCATCTTCCGGCATTCTACGAGTTGTGGGCACGCTGGGGGCCAGTGGAAGATCGCGCATTCTGGATTGCCGCTGCGAAGAAAAGCCGCGAATACTTTTCTCAAGTCACCAATCCAAAAACCGGATTGGCGCCGGATTTCGCTAACTTCGATGGATCGCCGCGACAATTTTTTAGTCCCATGTCGGAAAATTTTTCCTATGATGCATGGCGCGTGGTGAGTAATTGGTCCGTCGATCAGGCATGGTGGGGAAAGAATCCAGAAGCAGAGATTTTAAGCAATCGCATTCAGTCCTTTCTCATCTCGGAAGGACTTCACCGTTTTGCAGACCGCTACACGCTGGACGGAAAACCGCTGTCGAATCGCCACTCTGTCGGCATGGTATCGACCACAGCAGTAGGAAGCTTGGCTGCCGGCAAGACCTCTGCAGCACGTGCATTTGTTGATGAGTTGTGGGCCACGCCCTGCCCCAGTGGAGAACAGCGTTATTACGATGGACTGCTCTATGCCATGAGCCTCCTCCATGCAAGCGGCCATTTCCGCATCTGGATGGCTCCTATTGAAAAGCAACGCTAAAAGAATTGCCTCAATAGGGGTCGCGTCAGAAAACGGGTAGAGTCGAGATGTGGCGCAGTGGTGTAGGACGAGCCTATCTGTTTCCGGCCCTTTCGGTTGTCGGTGCCTCATTATCCTGTCCGTGCTCCGTTTCCACATCCCGCTCATCGGTAGGGTCGAGAGCAGGCGCGCGCACGGTAGGCTCCGGTGGTAATTCCATCGCTTTCGCTATGGACCGCAGTCCGGCGACCATGGTCACGTTTCCAGCTCCCGCCACGTCAAACGCAGCGTGCGGATTTCCCGCACTGCGCTTTCCTGTTTGCTTCGTGCCAGAGGTTATGAGACTTATTGCGCTGGGAGCGCTTTCGGCACCACCCCACGACGAACTTTGTAGCCGTTGAACAGCTTCAGGTCCTCGTACAGGTTCTGCCTACTCCACCTCTTCCAGCCAAAACCGCGTCGCTTCCGAGATCGCCCCATGTGACGCCGGATCTTCTTTTCCACCCAGTCTTGAATGAAGCTAAAGCACTCGCTGGAGTGTCCGACGGCGAAGTAATTCACCCAACCCCGCAGTATCGGGTTGATCAGTTGGACCACCCTATCCACAGGTTGGGATTGGAATCGCCGAAACACCTCCTTGAGTTTGCGCAGCAACGCCGTGCGTTTCTTCATCTTCGGCGTATAGTGCGCTCTGAGAGCTTCTCTGCCCGCGAGATCATCTTTTTGCGCTCAGCAGCCCCGCTTTTGTGAGCGCGCGTCTGCTATCTCGAAAAGCCGGAGATCGATGCGCTACTGGAGGCTCCAAATCCGGCCACTAAGCTAGGCTGTCGGGATCGCGCCATACTGCTGTTTCTGTACAACTCGGGAGCACGGGCAGAAGAAGCCGCCAAAGTATGCATCGAAGATCTCAGCCTGCACAGCGGCGCAGACGGCACGTTGTCTTCGGTGTGCCTCCACGGCAAGGGAGGCAAGGTTCGCATATGCCCGCTCTGGGCTTCCACAACCAATACCCTGAGAAGCCTCGTCGCTGGGCGCAACGTTAAGGAACGAGTGTTCCTCAATCGTCGCTCGGAGGCGCTGACACGCTTCGGCATCCATGAAATCGTGACACGATATGCCCGTGCCGCCGCGAACCGCATGCCGGAAATGCGCAAGAAACGAATCGGGCCACACACCATACGTCACACGACCGCCACGCATCTTCTTCGGGCAGGCGTGGACATCAATACCATCCGCGCCTGGCTTGGCCATGTTTCCATCAACACAACGAACATCTATGCCGAAACGGATCTCGAGATGAAAGCCGAGGCCCTTGGCCTGTGCGCAGTAAAGGACAAGCGATCAGCAAAACACTGGCGTGACAACCACAATCTCATGACCTTCCTCGCTCAGCTCTAGTCCTCAATTATGTGACGTTCAGTTCCGGCAAGCCTGCTGTTTAGGCCCATCTTAAGACCGAACGTCACACAACAGCCAAGCCAGCATAATCACAATTATGTGGCGCTCCACATAACTGCGACCATTTGCCACTTTATCGGCAGTCGGAGATCTTCGCTCGCGAAGGCACCGAACTCGATCGTTCGACACTGGCCGACTGGGGAGGCCACGCCAGTCATCTGCTGGCGCCACTCGTTGATGCCACGCGCAAGCACGTGCTCGCGGCAGGCAAGATTCATGCGGATGACACACCGATTCCAGTACTGGCTCCTGGCACAGGTAAAACGAAAACTGCGCGGCTATGGACGTATGTGCGCGATGACCGACCGGGCGCTTCCGATGTGCCTGCTGCAGTCTGGTTCGCTTACACGCCCGATCGCAAGGGCGAGCATCCGCGCCAGCATCTGAGCAACTTCAGCGGCACATTGCAGGCAGATGGCTACGCTGGATTTCATCACCTTTATGAAGGCGGCAAGATTCATGAGGCCGCGTATTGGGCCCATGTTCGGCGCAAGTTTTATGACATTCAGGTGGCAACCAACTCCGTGATGGCCGCTGAAGCCGTCGAGCGCATCGGTGCACTCTATGCCATCGAGAGCGATGTGCGAGGAAAGCCGCCTGACCTTCGCCAGCAAGTGCGGCAGTCACGCGGTCGGCCGCTCGTGGACGAACTTCATGATTGGCCCAACAAGATGCTGACACGTTTGTCGCCGAAGTCCGACACGGCCATAGCGATTCGCTATGCGCTCGCGCGTTGGCGCGCGCTTACGCGCTATCTCGACGATGGCACAATCGAGATCGACAACTACGCGGCCGAAAGAGCCCTGCGCGGTGTCGCGCTTGGACGTAAAAATTATCTATTTTGTGGCTAGGATGCTGGCGGTCACTCTGCGGCTGCGATCTATTCGTTGATCGGCTCGGCGAAGCTCAACGGCGTTGAGCCGGAACTCTATCTGCAGCGCGTCCTCGAAAAGATTCCGGATTGGCCTATCTCACGCATCTCCGAACTTCTGCCCTGGAATTTCTCGGAATCTCTGCTCAATTCCGCCTGATCTCAAGTGTCCGCTTAAAAATACGTGGACACTTGAGACTTCCTCATCAGAGATCTCATATCGTGGCTATACGGCCTTCAGATGACGCTTACAGTTTCAATGGGTTACGATCAAAAGCACTTCTGTCACGGCAGAGGTTCAGATGGACCTGAACTCGCGCCACCAGCTGTTCGAGCTTGCTTGATGCTTCGCCCTGGATACTCGGAGGCCCCGCGCACGAGACACTTAAGTTTTCAGTGACTAAATCTTTGCTACTTGATCCTCAGGTGCCATCCTCGCCGTAGCTCAGCGCCGGGAACTTCTTCTTGGCGCTGGATGGCCGCTTTGATCGTGTCGGTATCTGGCCTTGACTCTTCCAGGGCACTCTCAAGCATTCTGGCAAGTTCGTCGGGAAGATTCGCAAGAACCGTTTCCCAGAGGACGCCGTCAATACGGGCATCGATCTTGCGATAGGCGACTGGTAGCGCAGCCTCATTGGTGATCCGCACGGAATCCTGGCTGTTCTTTTGCGCGCGCAGTGTGAATTCGTGTCCCTCGATTGCCTTCAGGTCGCGGCTCATCAGGTAGTAGAGGACCATGTTCTTGGTCCGCTCAACTTTGCCGGCAGTGGCGCGGGCACGGTCGCTGAGCCGGGCCGCTTCAGTGCGGCAAAACTGCTCACGCGCCTCCATCCGACGCAGAAAGCGCCCGATCCGGTCCACCTTCTCACCGTGCGCGAAACAGAATTGCTGGAAACGGGCGACGATCTCCCCGGTGGGTTCACCATTCTGTGCAGTTTGTTCCTCGATCTCGTCGAGAAAGTTATCCAGTTCTGCATCTATCTCAAAGAGAGAATTCGTTTCAGCAATTGTTGCCATGGTTTTTCCCCTTCACTGGAGTTGTGGTCTGCTGGCAGCATCAGGCGGCGATTCGTTCCTGACACGCAAGTGTTCTGGCTGCTTGGTAAGCAAGTGCATCGGCGCGGGATTGGATTGGATGGCCGCTGTGCCCTTTGACCCATAGCCAGCGAATCGTTCGATCCGCATTCATCAGCAGTAATTCGCGCCATAGTTCCTGGTGCTGCAAATTGAAACCACGACTGTTACGCCAACCGAACCGCTGCCAGCGAAAGACGCGGAAGCGCATTCCGTCGATCAGCAACTGCGAGTCAGAGCGCAGTTCGATTTGCGCGCCAACTGGCGTCAGGCGCAAAGCCTCAACGGCGGCGCGAAGTTCCATTTCGGAAGCGGTTGACCACGGGACCGATCCAGCGATTTCCTGCCGTCTTGCCCCATTGATCACGATAGCGGCCCAGCCAGCAGGACCGGGATTACCAATGGCCGAGCCATCGGTAAAGATGAAGAACTGCCTGTTCATAGGGATGCTCCATAGCAGGTTAGTTCCGACGAGCCGAGCATTAGCTACGCCGTGTGCATTGGAATGACGCTTCCGAAGGGCGCATGGCGACTGCCGGTCGAGGCCCAAAGCACGGGATAGTCGGGGGTGTAGTCGGGGAATGTCCCATAGAGATCGGTCAGAAAGACCATTGTCTGCGGGCGGATTCCGCGCTCACCGAGCCAGGCGAAGCAAGGACCGAAGTCGGTACCGCCTCCGCCGATGGGATCGAGATGGAGAGTCTCGCCGAC
>WSSedL1CaDRAFT_10000880_pt1 | contig 19533 bp, 16 predicted proteins | sample WetSurSL1Cattail_FD_9464 | JGI IMG/M metagenome (IMG submission 9464)
ACCTTTTATTTGTTCTTGCTAAACAAATTTACGGCTTTTAGTTCTTATCTAATAGACCGTCGGAAGGTAGTCCTTTTTTTTCTTCGTTTTGGACGGATGTGAATTGAAAAATAATATTGACTTCGCGTTTTGACAAAATATCAAACAGGTTTTATTTGGCAGTCTTTATGGTCTCTTGTTTTTCCTATAGGTTACTATTAAATTTAAGTTTGAAAAACAATATCTTCGGGTTCAATAATAAAATACACTATGCAACTAATAAATAGAAAACCCAAAATTTACCATGTCTCCTATATAACTGTAGAAGAATTTGAAAATGAAATATTAAACGATTCTAAAATAGAAGCTGGCAAAACCCAGGGACGCGTTTTATTCGAAATTGTAATAGCTTATGTTAGGTTACTGAACTTTATAAATCGAAAGACTAATAGTAAAATTAAACCTTATTTATTCAAAAAATTGTATAATAAAAAAAAAGACGATTTGTTTTTTGTTTGTATGGGGCTGGATACTCAGAGATGCTTGCCTGAAATTCTATCGTTTGGAAAAAAGTATATATACATATTTGACGCATGGGAAAGCGAACACAAAAAAATACTAGATTGGACGGAATATTGGGGTATAAATATGGCGTTTGTTTCTTCTTCGCAAGCTGCTAAAATGCTAAGCTCTTATGGAAGCAAGTGTAATTTTGTCTGGGTTCCTGAAGGCATAAAGTTGAAAATGTACAAATATAAACCGTATTCCGAAAGGGATGTAGACGTTTTACAATTAGGGCGCAGATATGAAAAATTGCATGTCCTTATTGCCGATCAACTCAATAAAGCTAATAAGACGTATTTATATCAAGAACAAGATGGAAAGATTATTTTCCCGTCAACAAACGATTTGATAGACGGACTTTCTAGGACAAAAATTTCTATTTGTTATCCTAAAAGTATTACTCATCCGGAAAGCGCTGGGCAAATTGAAACGATGACGAACAGATATTTGCAATCAATTGTGTCTAAGTGCTTAATTGTAGGACATGCGCCAAAAGAAATGATTGAATTGTTTGGATATAATCCTGTTATTGAACTTGATATACAGAATCCATATCTGCAAATAGAAGAAATCCTGAATAATTATTTCCAGTATACTGCCCTTATAGAGAAAAACTACTTAACAGTGGTTAACAACCATACTTGGGGAAATCGATGGGAATTAATAAAATCAGTTATTTATTCAAAAACGAAGTGAACATTATAATATAAAGAACAAAACTCACGCAAAAGAGATATCAATAAATTTGGATGGTTAAACTATACTTATGTTATATTGTCTGGCTTGGTTTTGAAAAATCCTTTCTATATATTTCATATATAAAAAGTCCTTTCTTATATTAAAAATTAAGAAATTAATAAAATTTATTCCTTTTGTAGATGAATGTATTATGAAAAATAAAATTATTCTATTGATGCTGCTGTTTTGTTCAATGAATTTCGCTCAGGAAAGCTCTTTATTACGCGGCGGACAAAACGACGCGCTTGTCTCTTCTGGAATAAGCGTTACTTTGGGCGGTTCGTTTATAATAAACGGAACGTTTACTGCAAGCCCGCTTGAAAGAGTAGACCAGTTTGTAACCAGAATGTTTAACCAGGCAAAAACTCAAACGCTTAGCTATAAAGGCTCTGATAATTCTTTCGACCAGGTGAATTTGAAATTTGAAAATTATGCTAAAAGGAATATCAGACTTAAAAGAATTTCAGGCGAAGAAATAATTATCGATTTGGAAAAATTCAGGCTGACGGGTAATTTTAAGTTTAATCCATATCTGAAAAATGACGATATCCTTATTTTCCCTCCTGTTGATCTAGATCGTAATTTTATTTCAATTGAAGGAGCGGTTAATAATCCCGTAAAATTTCAGTGTGTTGAGGGAGATAAATTATCCGACGCTCTTTTATTTGCGCAGGGTATAAGTCCCGCATATAATGATGTAAAGCAGGTCGAGCTTGTCAGATTAGATTATTCTGGCAATATTAATGAAGTAAAGAAAATAGATATTAATTCGGATATTGCTTTGGCTCCAGGCGATAGAATCAGAGTTTTAGCCGATGAAACTAATAAAAAAGATTACCGAGCGCTTGTTCTGGGCGAAGTGCATCAGCCTGGATATATTTCAATAGGTAAAGATAGCGTTACAGTAAGAGATATTATCGCCAGAGTTGGAGGTTTCAAATCCTCGGCTGATCTTGATAACGCTGAACTAATCAGGTCCACTGATAGTTATTCGTTTTATAAAAAAGACATGTTGACAAGAAGTTTTGAACATAATGAAGCTGCAAACCAGAAAATAGAAGGTCCGCTTTATGATAATAATGAGCTTGAAGAATTGTTGATGTCGCGTATGGCATATCTTCAGGATGAAGACACTCTTTATTTTAAAATTGATAATAAGTTAAGATTTACAAGAGGAACCGCGCTTGTAGATTTTACTTCGTTGGATAAAGCCTCGTCTGTATCTTCAAAATTTATTGTAAAGGATGGCGACGTAATTTTAATACCGGCCAAGAAGAATTTTGTATATGTTTTTGGTCAGGTTGTTAAACCGGGATACGTAGAATATGTTCCAGGGAAAGATATTGGTTATTACATTGAGGAAACTGGCGGGTATGGACAGCTTGCCCGCGATAAAGAAGATATTAGCGTGATAAACGCTAAGACAAGAGCCTGGAAAACAGTCGGTAAAGATGAAAAAAATATCAATATAAATCCGGGCGATTATATCTGGGTTCCTAAAAAAACTCCTCGAACATTTTCATATTTCTTTGACCTATATGGCAAACGGATAGCCGAAGTAGCCAGTATCGTAAGCACAATTGTTACTATAATTTTGTTAACTAGAAAGTAAAGAAATAAACCAATTGACGCGCGTTTATCATTGAAATATTTTAACTAAAGCATTTCAATGATAAACGAATATCTAATTTATGTTCTAACTTTTTTAATGAATTTAGCTGGATTTCCTGCCCAAATTTCATCTTCAGGAATATTTTTAGTTACTATGCTGCCCGCCCCAATAATAGCTCTATCCCCAATTTTTACCCCTTTCAGAATTATTGAATTTGCGCCTATGAATACGTCGTCGCCTATTGTAATTGGCGATGACAAAATTTCATTCTCAATATGTTTTCTGCGAGATAAGTAATTTAACGGATGAAAATCGGTATCCCAAATCATCACATTCCCTCCGCAATTTACGAATGAACCGATTGTGATTTCTTTTGAGCAATAAATACTTACGCTTGAGAAACCGGAATTGTCTCCGATTTTTAAAATTCCGTTATCATTTACTTGTATTGTGCATGGTTTAAATAAACCCACCATATTGTATCTATTGTCGGATATAAAGGTAACGTTTTCGCCTATATTTACAATAGCGTTTGAAGAGAAATAAAAACGCGGGATTCCAAAGAAGCAAATTGAGTCCTTGAATGATAAATTTTTATTTCTCCATCTGAATTTTTTCTTTAGCAGAAAGTTTTCCAGATTATATTTCCAGCAGTATATATGTTTAATCATAGGTTTTGATTTTGTTGTTAAAATTAACACAAAAAAAAAGTAAAGACAACCTATACTTTCTAAATGGAGTTTTGATAATCCCTTAATTTTATGTAATTTCAACATGCTCTCATAATAGTTTCATATTGCTATCAACGGCTGGCTATGGACGCCATATGATTAGCATTAACTTAAACAAGAAACCAATTTTTCTGAAATTAGCAATATAGCATTTATGTTCAAAAAGTTATTGTCAAAAACAAATAATCGCTCCGTAAAAGCCTATAAAAATATTATCGGAATGTTCACGTTAAAGGGAGTAAACATTGCAATTAGCCTAGTGATGGTTCCCTTAACTTTAAATTATCTTGATGTAACTCGTTATGGAATATGGATTACTTTAAGCGCTATATTTGGCTGGTTTAGTTTGTTTGATATAGGGCTTGGCAATGGTCTTCGAAATCGATTAACAGAAGCATTAGCTATTAATGATTTTAAAAAAGCCAGAATATATATAAGCACTGCTTATGCTTCTCTTTTAGTCGTGTTTTCTGGAGTTTTTGTTCTTTTTGCAATAGCAAACGTTTTTATTGATTGGACTTTCATATTAAATACGCCCAAGGATTTGCATGGCGAACTGAGTTTGTTGGCTGGTATTGTCTTTTTCTTCTTTTGTATGAGATTTGTAACGCAATTAGTTTCAATTATAGCGCTTGCGAAACAAGAGCCGGCTTTTTCTCAATTTTTAGATGTTGGCGGAAGAATAATATCGTTTATCGGTATCTTTTTATTAACTCGCTTTACTAAAGGGAGCTTGCTTTATCTGGGAATTACATTAACTGCTTTACCAGTTATTACTTCTATATTTTTTAGCTTCTATGTATTTAACAACCAATACAAAGAGCTAAAACCTTCTATTAGTCTTGTTCGGTTTAATGTATTGAGATCAATATTAACTTTAGGCGTGAAGTTCTTTATAATACAAATAACAGGAATTATTTTTTACGAAACAAATAATATAATAATAGCGCAACTTTTTGGACCAGCAGAAGTTACTCCATATAACATTACGTTTCAGTTTTTTAATAGCGTAGCGCTTGTTTTTTCTATTATTGTAACTCCTTATTGGAGCGCTTTTACGGATGCTTTTATAAAAAAAGATTTAAGCTGGATTAAAAAATCAATTTCAAGGCTGAAACTTTTTTGGATTATATTAGTTATATTTATGGTTATTATTTCGTGTCTTGCTGATACTATTATTGGTTTATGGGTTGGTAAACGAGTAGTAATACCTAACTGTTTGCCGCTTGTAATTACTATTTACCTGTTGCTTACTGCTTATAACAGTATAAATTGTAGTTTTCTGAATGGGACCGGGAAAGTTAAAATACAGCTCTATATAGCAATAATATTTGCATTTATACATATACCTATTGCTATTTATTTTTGTAAACAGTTTGGTATTATAGGAATATTATTTTCGGCAATTATAAATACATTCATAACTTCAATTGTATACGAAGTTCAATATCGGAAAATTATACTAAATAAAGCAATTGGCATTTGGAACGAATAGGGCGTTTTATTTTATGAAAGTACTTTGGTTTACAAATACTCCTTGTTTAGCCTCTGAAAAACTTGGGATAGTTACTTTAGGCGGAGGGTGGTTGAAAGCTCTTGAAAAAGAAATTTCAAAAAATCCTGAAATTGAACTGTCAATTTGTTTTTATTCGGATTATAAATTGGAGCCTTTTGAATATAATAATACGCACTATTATCCAGTTCTTAAAATTATAAAAAAAGCAAAAATGGCTAGATATCTTGAACGCTTTACTGGCAATAACAGCGATGAAGAAGAAGTTCAGGAATTGCTCAAAATAGTAAAAAGCGTTAACCCGGATGTAATACATATTCATGGAAGCGAACTAAATTTTGGGCTTATTCAAGAATATATAAAGACTCCTGTCGTTTTATCAATCCAGGGGCTGTTAACTCCTTATGCTGAGAAATTTTATTCTGGGATTCCTGCTTCGATAATGTCTCTCAATGATACGATAAAGGATAGAATTAGGCTTAATACTTCTGTCGAGGTTTTTAGACAATTTAAAAGGAATGCATTGAGGGAGGCGCGAATATTAAAAAATACAAAATATGTTGTTGGGCGAACCGATTGGGATAGACGGGCGGTTGCGATACTTGCTCCCTGCAGTAGCTATTTTACTGGGAACGAAATATTGCGACAGATTTTTTATGAAAAAGTGTGGAAGAAGAATAGTTTTGGAGAAAGAATTCAAATTGTAACTATAATGAATGGCGCGCCGTATAAAGGATTTGAGACAATTGTAAACACGGCCTCTATTCTTTCTGAAAGAATGGGTTTTAAATTTATTTGGAAAGTTATAGGTATAGAAAGAAGCAGTAAAATTGTAAAAACTGTAGAAAAATGGAAAAAAGTCGACTCAAACGATATTAATATCGGTATTATTGGGCAAAAAAACGAAGAAGAAGTATTACGCGTATTGTTGGAGTCTGATATATATTGCCAGGTAAGCCATATTGAAAATAGTCCCAATAGCCTTGCTGAAGCAATGCTTATAGGAATGCCAATAATTGCAACTTTTGCGGGAGGAACTGATTCATTGTTGGAAAATAAAAAAGAAGGCTTGCTATTGCAGGAAGGGGAATACTATTCAATTGCAGGAGCGATAGTAGAACTATCGAACAATTTTAATCAATCTGTTAAGTTTGGTATACAGGCAAGGGAGAGAGCTTTAATTCGTCATAAGAAAGAATCTATTGCTAAGAACATGGTTGATATATATAATAAAATTCTTGAAAATAAAAAATAAGGGGTTTTGCAGATTTTTCCAGCGAGAAAAAATTTTTACTCAAAAAAAAGTTTACTACCATACTTTACTTTGTTAACTTTTGGTATCTAAAATTTAAGAATAATATTTATTAATAATAATATATTTTGTTTACGAACACATTATACAGCGGAGTTTAAATGTCTGAGGAGAAAGGTTTAGATTTTTTGGATTTTTTAATAGTAATTGCAAAATGGAAAAAGCTCATATTCTTTTTAGCCTTATTTACATTGGTAACTACGTATACTGTTGTGTACTATTACGTACCCGAACAATTTGAAGCTAACGTATTAATCATTCCTTCGGAACAAGATCAAATGAGTAGTTTTAGCTCATTATTAAAGGGGGTTTCTAGTTTGCCAATTGGTCTTGGAAGTGCATCAAAAAATAAAAATGCAGATTTTTTTAATACTATTATATATAGCCGCACAAATCTTGATAGCGTTATTGTTAAATTTGGGCTTATGAACAATTATAAAGTACATAGCCGAGAAGCATGCGAAAAAATATTAAAAGCTAATATTAAAACGGTATTGACAGAAGAAAATGCATATAGTATTACTGTTAGAGCCGATACGCGTCAAAAATCGGCTGATATTGCTAATTATATTGTCGATCTTTTAAATGAAAGCGTAATAGATATGAACGCAACGAAATCGAAAGAAAACAGACAATTTCTTGAAATTAGATATAATGAGATAAAAGATAATCTTAGAAAAGCAGAGGACTCTTTAAAACGATTCCAAGAGTCGTCTGGAATGTTTGAAGCAGAGGGGCAACTAAAGTCTATTATCGAAACAAACGCCAATTTAGAAGCGACTCTGGCTAATAAACAAATTGAATTGACTGTATACGAGAAAATGCTGGGGAAAGACGCTCCTCAGATTCAGCAGATTAAAATGACCGTTGACGAGTATAAAAAGAAGCTCGAAAAACTTAAATCAAACGGCGAAGGCGTAATGCTGCCGTTAAATTCTATTCCCATAAAAACTCTTTCTTATTTCCGTTTATATCGTGATGTGAAAGTTTTAAACTCAATGTTAGAATTTATTATCCCTATGTATGAACAAGCAAAGTTTGAAGAGAAAAAAGACATCCCGATTCTGCAGGTCGTTGATAGAGCCGTCCCTCCTGAAAAAAGAGCCGCGCCGCAAAGAGCGTTGATTTCATTAATTGTTACTTTCGCAGTCCTTGTTTTTACAATTATTATGATAATATTACGCGAACTATTACACAATACAAAAAACCAAAAACTATTATACATTATTGACGAACTAAAAATATTTAAAAGTAAAAAACAAAAAATTGACCGAGTATAAGAATTGAAAATCTCATTAAGTCTAGATAATGAAGAAAATAAATTAAATGTCAATTTATTGTTTTTTTTCTTAGGCGTTTTTTTTAACGTTTTGGCTTTGTCTGCTGTAGTTCTGTTTGCAATTGACACTAAGTTTTTAATTTATGGACTAGGGTTTTTAGTAATTTCGCTTTTAATGCTTTCGTTTGACGTTAGTGTGAAATTATTTATTTCCCTCATTTTCGTGAATATTGGAGTTACAAGATATTCTGTATCTGAAGTTTTTGTTTTGCCTCTTTTGTTTTCTTTACTAATTTGCAATAATAAAATAGATACCGAAAAGCTAAAAAACCCCCTTGCCCCAAAATTCATTTTTTTTATTCTTACGATTATACCCTCTTTGTTTAATACTATAAGTTTAACGGGCAGTTTTATAGGGTTGTATAATCTTCTAGCCTTGATATTAGTTGTTTATCTTGTTTCGTATGCTTCCGATGATTATACAAAATTAAAACAGTATGTAAATTTATTTTTGATTTTAGGATTTTCAAATGCAATTGTTACAATTATGCAAGCAATTCTTACTGGAAATAGAGTTTTTGGTTTTGCAGGGGTAGTATCTTGCGATTATTCTAGTATTATTATTATTGGTTTGCTAATATCAGCTTTGTTTTATGCTAAACATAGGGCCCAAAAATTTAGCGCTTTATCACTTGTCTTTCTTTCGCTTATTTTAACACGTACAAGAGGACCTCTTATTATTTTAATGCTGACTGTGATAATATTCTTTTTGTATTTTTTGTTAAATAAAAGAAATATTCCATTTAGGAGTAAAAAAACATTTAGAATGATATTCCTGGCTCTATTAGCCTGCGTGCTTGTTATTGGAGCGGCTGAAATTTTAGAGCCGGATGCAATTAACAGAATTTCATCAGTTTCATCGAATAAAAAAGATATAGGATTTGAGCATGAGGCCGATTTTGGCTCAAATTCTTTTTTAACAAGAGCGTTTGTTTGGCAAACTGCAATTACTGCGTTTGAAGCTCATCCGATAATCGGAATTGGAGCATATTCGTTTCCTTTTTCATCGCAGCTTTACCAAAAGCTTACTCCTTTCCTTTTTAAAAATATTGTTAAGGGTTTAAGTACTCATATTACATTTCTATCAGTATTGACTGAAACTGGAATTGTTGGGCTCATTGGTTTCATAGTTTTTATTTGTTCTGTTTTTGGTTTGTTTTGGGCTTCTATAAAAATAGCTAATAATCGAGAGGAATACTTCTTTTCTGTTTTATTTCTCTTTATCCAAATATATGTTGTTTTTTCTATGATGGTAGCCGATGGTTATATTTTCGGTCAAAGCGCAATGCTTTGGGGCATTTTGCTTGGTTTGTCTGTTGCAAATAACCGAATAATTAGTAATAATCGAGAAAAAGAAAAACTTATCAATGCTGCTTATAATCCTGACGAAGTTATAACAGAACAAGGAGTATAGCAGGTTATATGAAATTTTCCATTATTACGCCGTCTTTTAATCAGGCTTGTTTTATTGAAGACACTATTCTTTCTGTGTTGAACCAAAACTATCCGGATTTTGAACATATTATTGTCGACGGAGGTTCTACAGATGGAACAGTTGAAATTCTGAAAAAATATCCTCACTTAAAATGGGTCTCTGAAAAAGACCGCGGACAGTCTGACGCTATTAACAAGGGCTTCCGGATGGCTTCGGGCGATATAATAGCCTGGTTAAATTCTGACGATTATTATGAGACGAATATATTTAATCTGATTGACGAATTTTTCTCTCATAACAAAGATTGCAAATTCCTTTATGGCGGAATTACTTTTATCGATATTAATAAAAACGTATTGGCGACTGTTAATGGCGCAAACATAAGCTATCGCAATTTGTTAAATAACCCTGATATTATACGTCAGCCAAGCAGTTTTTGGCATAGGGAAGTAATTGAAAAAATTGGCGTATTAAACGAAAACTATCACGTCACAATGGACTTCGATTTTTTTCTTAGAATTTCCAAAAAATATAAGCTGTGTTATCTTGATAAAAATTTAAGCTATTTCCGTTCGTACAGCGAAAATAAAACCCAGTCTCTCAAGAAAAAACAGTTTAATGAAATTTGTTCGGTGATGTATAGCAATGGGGACTATGTCGGTTTTAAAACATTAAAATTTCTTTTAGGGCGTTTTCTCGATTCTTTAGGCGAACATAGTATTTTAAGAAAATTGTTCTCTCCGTTAAGGAAAAACTAATAGGATGAAAAAGAAAATCCTTTTTATCGATCACGATCATAGAATTACAGGTTCTACAGTAAGTCTGAAATATCTGCTTAAAGCTTTTAAAGAAGAAGGCTTTGAAATTGTAATGCTTACTCCTAAAGCAGAAAACTATATAAAATACTTTGAAAACTATATTGACGACTTTGTTCATTATGGCAATTCGAAAATAAGAACAATTGCATTAGATGTGCATTTCTCTGATGATGAATCTGTGTTCTCCAAAATCGGGATTAAGAAATTTTGTAAAAGCTGTATTAAGTTTTTTCTTGGACTTGCGGTTACTTATACAGCGATAAAAAAAATTAAACCAGATTTAGTATATGTGAATGAATATGTAGTATTACAGGCTTCTATAGTAAGTCGATTGCTTAACGTCCCTTCTGTTATGCACATTCGCAGTCTGGTTCTTAAGGATAAATTCAGATTTAGAAAGAAAATCTTAATTAGTGCGATTGCGCGCTTTAGCGATCTTATATTTGCAATCTCGAAAATAGAAGCTCAGCAGATAGTTACAAGGCAGCCTTTTGCGCAAAATAAAGTATTTGAGATTTGCGAATTTATAGACGAAAATAATTATAATGTGAATTTTGACGCGATAGAGATAAAAAAAGCTTTTAAGCTGCCGTTAGATAAAAAAATAGTAATTATGGTAGGCGGAGTAGCCGCTCTTAAAGGCACGCTGGATTTTGTGAAAGCTGCAGAAATTGTTTTGAAAGAAAGAAACGACGTCATTTTTTTAATTACCGGACATGTTTTTGATAAGGGGCCGCATGATGTAATTAAGTATGCGCAAGATTGTTTTTCGGTAATTAATTCGCCAGAAGTCAACTCTTCAATTTTACTAATGGGAATTGTTAAAAACATTATTGAACTGCTTGCATGTTGCGACATATTGGTATCGCCGTCTACAGAGACTCATTTTTCAAGACCTGTAGTTGAAGCCTGGGCGCTTAAAAAAGCCGTAATAGCAACGCGTACGGCTCATTCAGAAAACCTGATAGAAGAAAATGTTGACGGCGCTCTTGTTGAAATTAATAACCCGAATCAAATTGCTTTGTGCATTAATAAAATTCTATCGAATCGGGAATTTGCTTTGACTATTGGGGAAAATGGTTATAAAAAGGCGCTTAAAGATTTTGGCAAAGCAAACGGAGCTGAAAAAATAGTTAAGCTTTGCAGCGAATTAATAACGGGTTCAAAATAATTGCGGTCGCTTTAATGGATTTATCAATAATAACAATAAATTATAATTTAGCTAAAGAAATAAAAGAGTGCGTCGATAGCGTAATAGATAAACTTTCTGGTTTGGAATATGAAATTATTATTGTAGATAATAATTCCGTAGAAAAAGAAAGCTTGGGGCTATCTGCAGAATTTCAAAAAGAAAAGTATAAAAATCTGCAATACTATTATTTAGATAAAAACGTCGGATTTGGCAAAGGGTGCAATTTTGGCGCTCAAAAGGCAAAAGGAAATGTTTTATGCTTCTTAAATCCGGATACTCTTATAAAGCAAAATATATTCCCTGAACTTATAGCAAAACTCAAAGAAAACAAATCAATTGGAATGGCGGGGCCGTGCGTTACAGAGAACAACAAGCTTTTCGATTATTCGGCAGGATTCTTCCCGAATATTTTTTATGAATTATTAAATGTCTTTTTTGTGGGGAGGTACTTTGAGGCTTTTACAATAAAGGGAAAAGCAAAACAAAATAAAGCGATAAATGTGGATTGGGTAATGGGCGCCGCATTATTTATTAAGACCGATGTTTTTAATAAAGTCGGCGGATTTGATAAAGATTATTTCTTATATTTTGAAGAAGTCGATTTGTGTTACAAAGTAATAAAATCAGGTTATGAAATTATATATCTGCCGTATGTTTCTGTTTTTCATCATGGCAGTCTGACTGTAAAAAAAGATTATTCGTTTTTTACAAAAATGTTTTATAAAAGCAAACTTATATTTATAAAGAAGCGCTATCCGGTTTTCAAAAAAAACATAATACAAAGCTTAATGCTGATTCAGATTTTCAGTCAGTTATTTTTATGGACGGCGCTACTTCCATTAAACAAAAATAAATCTTTGGGGAAAATTAAAGGTTTGTCATCTTTAATTACAATGCTTTTTAAGAATGTAGCGGCGTTAAGAGACTAATTTATTAATAACGGAATTGCCTTAAGCAAAAAAGATGAGTATTTTTCCAAATAAAAATAAAAATAATATATGAAGATAGCTGTAAACTTACTTCCATTTAGAAAACATCTGGCGGGCGTAGGCAAATATGCGCAAAATATAGTCTTGGAATTGTCAAAAACTGATAAAGTAAATGATTACTATCTATTTGTTACGAATAATAATCAGCAGAATTTTCAAATAAATCAGAAAAATTTTCATACTATCAGATGCGGGTTTAATTCCGATAATTTTATTTTAAGAATTATTTGGGAACAGTTTGTGCTGCCGTTTCAGCTAAACGGATTAAAGGTGGATTTGTTATTTACTCCTTCTGTCGCTATTCCAATATTGTATCGTGGTAAAATGTATACTACAATTCATGATATTGCTTACAAAAAGGTTAAAAGTAAATATCCTTTTTTAAGAAGGTTGTATGTCTCATTTATTACTAAGCAGGCGTTAATTCATTCTGATTCAATATTTACAGTCTCAAATTTTTCAAAATCGGAAATATTGGCTGAGTACCCCTGGTTTAAAAAGGATATAACGGTCACTTATAGCGGAGTTGACTGGAAATTTTTTACTGATATCCCTGCCGTTGAAATCAATAAATTCAAGATGAAATATTCTTTGCCGGAAAATTTCCTTTTATATGTAGGAGCCATAGAACCGGGTAAAAATATTGATACTATCATGAAAACTTTTGCCGATTATAGAGCGCAGTCTTCGTCGAATATGTTTCTGGTTATGACAGGAAGTATTGGATGGAAAAAAGAAAAAGCGCTGAATAAAATTCATGAATTAGGTTTATCTAAATATGTAGTTATTCTTCCGTATATTGAAGAAGCTGAATTGCCGCTTTTATATAAATCCGCCAATCTTGTCCTTTATATTTCCGCCTACGAAGGGTTTGGGTTGCCCGTACTTGAAGGAATGGCGGCCGGAGCGCCAGTGATTGCATCCGCCTCGCATGCTGTTAAGGAATTTGCTGGAGATGCCGTTTCATTGATTGATCCGCATAACGTTGCGGATATAAAAGAGAAAATTGAAAGTCTGTCTATTGATTCTGATTTCAGGACTATGGCAATTACTAAAGGAAAACTTTTAGCGCAAAATTTTACTTGGGAAAAAATAGCGCTGAATGTATATTTATCATTTATAAAAAATCAGCCTAAATGTTAAAGAATATAACCGATACGGGATTTGATTTATCAATTGTAATTATTACATGGAAGATGAAAAATCTTCTTAAATCATGCCTTGATTCGATTTATAAGTATACCAAAGGGGTAAAATTTGAAATTATCCTTATTGATAATAAATCTGATGACGGCACGGTGGAAATGATTGAGAAGGATTTCCCTGAAATCCGATTAGTAAAAAACGAATCAAATAGAGGCGTCGCTCCAGCCAGAAATCAGGGGCTTGGCCTTGTAAAAGGCAAGTACATTCTAATCCTTGACGCTGATATTGAATTGATAGAAGACTCTATCTCTCAATTGTTCGATTATATGGAAAAGAATAGCTCGTGCGGTTTGGTTGGCAGTAAGTTAGTAGATCCTAATGGTCTTTGCCAGTATTCATGCAAACGATTTCCTACTTTTTTATCTTTAGTCTATCGTAGATTTGAGCATCTCGATTTTGTCAGAAATTCAAGAACTCTTCAATTTCATATCATGAAAGAGTGGGATCATAATTCTATTAGCGACGTTGATTATCTTATTGGCGCGTGTCAGTTCTTTAGAAAAGACGTGATTGATAAAATCGGTTTCTATGATCAAAATATATTTTACGGCCCTGAAGATATTGACTTTTGCTTAAGAATTTGGAAGGCGGGCTGGAGCGTTGTTTACTATCCTCTTACAAGCATGATACATCGAGAACAGCGTATAACAAAAAAGAAATTAATTTCAGTATTGACTATTAAACATTTATTAGGCATCCTTTATATATTTAAAAAATATAAAGGGAAAATTAAAAAATAATTAGGGATTGTTTTCGTAAAGCTTTGACGGATAAAAGAGAAAAAATATTAGTATTAATAGCTGATTTAATTGCAATAACCGTTTCGTGGGTATTGTTTTTTTATTTTAGAGTTGAATCTGGTTTGTTTGGGTTAATCCTTCAGCCGGATTTTTTTCTATCTCTAATTGCCGTTTATTTATACTGGCTTGTTATTTTTGCTTTTGTAGGCATGTACAGAACCTGGTTTGCGGCTTCCAGGTTTGACGAATTATCTCTTTTGTTTAAAGCCTCTTTTGTTGGCGTGTTTATTCTTTTTTCGTTGATCTATCTTGACGATTATTCGCATGGAATTAATTCCAGCGGTCGTTTTCTTATCTTTATTTATTGGGGTATTTTTCTTCTTTGCGTCGGCGCAGGTAGATTATTAATACGCGGGTTCCAGCGCAGCCTTATTCTTAAAGGCATCGGCAGAAGAAACGCTCTGATTATTGGATTTACCGATAAGGGGCACGAAATACATGAACAAATTGACCATTTTAGAGCTTTGGGGCTTGACGTTGTCGGGTACATCGCTGTAAAAAAAGAAAATGTTGGCAAGTCGTTCAAGGGGATTCCCTGTATTGGCGAGGTTGATTGTATTGAACAAACTATTGACGATTACAATGTTAAGGACGTTATTATTGCTACTGATAAACACAAAGAGGACGAACTAATTAGCATAATGACGCATTGCGAAAATAAAAATGTGGGATTAAAAATTGTGCCTGATTTTTTTGAAATATTGAGCGGACAAGCAAAAACGTCGCAAATTTATGGTTTCCCATTGGTAGACGTAATGCCGCAGCTAATGCCTGAATGGGAGAAAAAAGTCAAAAGAATTATAGATTTTTTAGCGGCTGTTGTAATTTTAATCTTATCGTCGCCGGTATTGCTTCTTACTGCTATTGCTATTAAACTTGACAGCAATGGAGTAGTTTTCTTCAGACAGGAACGTTGCGGTCTAAATGGTAAATCATTTAAAATGATAAAGTTTCGTTCAATGCGGCAGGATGCAGAAAAAAACACAGGGCCTGTCTGGTCGCAAAAAGACGATCCAAGAATTACTACGGTAGGCAGATTTATCAGGAAAGTGAGAATTGACGAAGTGCCTCAGATGATTAACGTTTTGCGCGGAGAAATGAGCCTTGTTGGGCCAAGACCTGAGAGACCTTTTTTTGTTGAAAAATTGGCTAAGGAAATTCCTTACTATAGAAGAAGATTAAGAGTTAGACCGGGCATAACAGGCTGGGCGCAGGTTAAGCACAAATATGACGAAACAATTGAAGACGTAAAAGTTAAATTAAAATTTGATTTGTTCTATATCGAAAACATGTCCTTAAGAATGGATTTTAAAATAATGGTAAGGACTGTATTTGTTATGCTTTTTGGCAAGGGGCATTATGAATAGTAAAAAAATATTCTGAAATAAAACTTAAAAGATAAAACCATGGCAGAAAAATCCTTAGTAATAATTCCAACTTATGATGAATTTGATAATGTTCATAAGATTATTCCGGATGTTTTAGAAAGAGACGAAAGCATCGACGTTTTAATAGTTGATGACAACTCTCCCGATGGAACAGGGAAATACGTAGAGGAATTAAGCAAAAGCAATCCCCGCGTAAAGTTGATAAAACGTCCCGGTAAAATGGGGCTTGGAACAGCTTATATAGAAGGATTCAAATACGCAATTAGCAATAATTATGATTTCATTTTTGAAATGGACGCCGATTTTTCGCACGATCCTAAAGAAATAAATAATTTCCTGACTGCTATAAGAAAGTATGACGTTGTTATTGGCAGCCGTTATATCAACGGCGTTAATGTAATTAACTGGCCAATGCAAAGGTTGCTTTTGAGCTATTTTGCAAATGCGTATTCCAGGTTTATTACGGGGATTCCTATTCGGGACGCTACTGGAGGTTTTAAATGCTTCCGAAGAAAAGTGCTGGAATCAATTAGTTTTCAGGATATAAAGTCCAACGGATACTCGTTTCAGATTGAAATGAATTACAAAGCATGGAAAAAGGGTTTTGCATTAGGCGAGATACCTATTATTTTTTCAGACAGGGTCAAAGGCACTTCAAAAATGTCTAAAAAAATTATTCGTGAAGCTGTATTTATGGTTTGGAAATTAAGGCTTAGAAGCATACTAGGAATTTTAAAATAGGAAACACATTGGACGTTTCTGTCATTATTGTTAATTATAACGTAAAGGAATTTGTTCAAAATTTACTTCATTCGCTTGAAAAAGCTTCCAAAAATCTTGCCGTGGAAGTTATTATTGTTGATAATGCAAGCGATGATGGAAGCGTTGAACTTATACGAGAGAAATTTCCAAATGTAATTCTTGTAGCTAATAAAACTAACTTAGGTTTTGGCAAAGCAAATAATATAGGCCTGCAAATGGCAAAGGGGAAGTATCTTTTGATATTAAATCCCGATACGCTTGTACAGGAAGACACTTTTGAAAAGCTAATAAGTTTTTTTGAAAGAACTCCGGATGCCGGAATGATTGGTTGCAAAACTCTGAATCCGGATGGAACGCTTCAGCTCTCCTGCCGCAGAAGTTTCCCTGGGCCATGGACTTCTTTTTGTAAAGTTACCGGCTTAAGTTCAATATTCCCTAAAAGCAGACTATTTGCAAAATATAACCTTACGTATTTAGACGAAAACAAAACCTGCGAAGTTGACGCATTATCAGGTTCTTTTATGCTGATGAAAAAAGAAGCTTATGAAAAAGTCGGCGGTTTTGACGAACAGTTCTTTATGTATGGCGAAGACCTGGACTTGTGTTACAGAGTTCAGAAAGCAGGTTATAAAGTTTACTATGTTCCTGAAACGCAAATAATTCATTATAAAGGGGAGAGCACTAAGCGCAGTAGTTTGGACGAAACAAAAGTGTTTTACGGCGCAATGAACCTTTTTGTAAAGAAGCATTTTTCGGGCTCATTGTTATTGGAAATTATTCTTCAAAGCGCTATTAGCTTTACAAAATTTGTGGCGTTTCTCGCTACGTTAAAGATGGCTTTATTTTCGTTCTTTCTTGATTTTATTGTTTTTGACGTGACTTTATACCTTGCCCAAAAGCTGCATTATGTATTAGGCAATTGGTATGGCTTTCCGCGCAAGTCTCTCCTAATTGTTTATACTGTTCCGGCTTTAATTTATACGCTCACGGCTTCAATTATTGGCGTCTATAAAAAAGATAGAATTTCAATTCTAAAAAGTCTCATTTCAGTTGTAACCGGATTTCTTCTCCTTTCAACTTTAACATTTTTCTTTAAGCAATACGCTTACAGCCGCGCGGTTATAATTCTGGCGTACGTTTTTTTATTGTTTACGCTTACTATATGGCGTATTATTGTAAAATATGCGTTAGGTCTTGGCATAAGAGGCAGGGAAGCCGCTAAAACAGTTGTGCTGATAATTGGAACAAACGATTCAGCTGTAAAGATAGCGCAGAAATTAAAATCAAAATCTACAAGTTTTTATTCCGTCGCCGGATTGATTTCATTAACTAGAAAAGAAATAGGCGATAAAATAGAAAACTTTAAGATTATAGGCAGCGTTGAAACGCTAAAAAAAACTATTACTGAAAAAAAAGTTAATGAAGTTATTTTTTCTTCGGATGAGCTTTCGTACAGCGAGATCATGTCGATTGTTTCTACGTGCCAGTCGGAAAATGTGGAATTCAAATTAGCGGGGAGCAATTTGGATTTTATTGTAGGCAAAACATCAGTATCTTTGTTAGATGATGTTCCTTTAATTGAGATTAATTATAATATTTCCAAACCGCTGAAACGTTTTATAAAAGCGGCGTTCGATTATTCTCTTGCCAGTTTAGTTTTGTTTTTTATTTTACCGTTTTTTAAATTGTTTTGGCTTTTCGGCGTAAACAAAGGCGAATTAGGCAAAATGATTTCTATGGCGCCGAAAATATTACTTGGGCAATATAGTTTTGTAGGCCCAAAGGAATTAGGCAATGGAAAAAATCTGTATCTCGGCAAACAGGGATTAACTGGTTTGTGGTTTCTGGAAGAAGAAAATGATTCGGAAAATTTAGATATATTCTATGCTAAAAATCAGAATTTTTGGTTAGATATTGAAATATTAGGAAGATCGATTAACTTAATGCTAAGTAAACGGAAATGATATGTCAAAAAATGTTTTAGATTTTGAAAAGCCGATAGCCGAGCTTGAATCGAAGCTTGAGGAAATGCGTAAATTTGCCGATAACCTATATATTGACGCTGAGATTAAAAATATAGAAGATAAAGTAGTAAATCTTAAAGAAAGTATTTATAAGAACCTAACCCGCTGGCAGCGCGTTCAATTGGCGCGTCACCCGGAAAGGCCTTATACGCTTGATTATATTTATCTTATGACGGAAAATTTTTTGGAGCTGCATGGCGATAGATACTTTAAAGACGATAAATCTATTGTCGGCGGATTCGCTACGATTGACGAATATAAGGTTATGATTATAGGGCACCAGAAAGGGCGCGATACAAAATCGAATGTGTACAGAAATTTTGGAATGCCAAATCCTGAAGGCTATAGAAAAGCTTTGCGCCTTATGAAGCTTGCAGAAAAATTTAACAAGCCAATCATTACAATGATTGACACTCCCGGCGCCTTTCCCGGCATTGAAGCCGAAGAAAGAGGACAGGCGGAAGCTATTGCAAGAAATTTATTTGAAATGAGCAAACTGAAAGTTCCGGTTCTTGTTATTATTATTGGCGAAGGAGCCAGCGGCGGAGCTCTTGGGATAGGCGTTGGCGATAGAATACTTATGCTGGAAAACTGCTGGTATTCAGTTATCAGTCCTGAATCCTGCTCAAGCATTTTGTGGCGCAGCTGGGAGTATAAAGAACAGGCCGCTGAAGCGTTAAAACTTACTTCGGCTGATTTGTTAGAACAAAAACTAATTGATAGAATTGTGCCCGAACCTTTGGGCGGCGCGCACAAAGATCATCAGACAATGGCGTTAACTCTTCGTAATGTTATTAAAGAAGAGCTTAGCGAGCTTATAAAGATTAAACCTGAAAAATTATTTGAAAACCGTCTTGAAAAATTTGGCAAGATGGGTAAATGGATAGATTAGAAAAATGAAAGTTCATAAAGCCGAAGTTCGCGTTTCTTATTCTGATACAGATCAGATGAAATTTGTTTATAATGGAAATTACTTAAAATATTTTGAAATCGGTAGAACGGAACTGCTTCGGGAAAACGGACTGCCTTATAAGAAAATAGAAGAACAGGGATATTATTTGCCCGTTAGAGAAGCTTTTATTAAATATAAAAGTCCCGCGTTTTATGACGAAGTTTTGATTGTTGAATCGG
>WSSedL1CaDRAFT_10000881_pt1 | contig 19526 bp, 12 predicted proteins | sample WetSurSL1Cattail_FD_9464 | JGI IMG/M metagenome (IMG submission 9464)
TACTCCACAAGAATTTGTAGCGGTAAAAGATAGTTTTGGTGAATCTGGAACTCCAGAACAATTAATGGAAAAATACAAGTTAAACAATCAAGCTATTGTTGAAGCTGCGGAAAGAGTTATTGCTAGAAAGTAATACGATTTGAAATTGTAAAAGATGAAAGTAGGCTGTCCAAATAAGGACAGCCTACTTTTTTATTCTGGTTCAAGTACTATGTCAATTTTTTAATATGCGATTCTTAGTCCTAACCACTCAGCCTCATCTCAAACTATAAATAAACCAAAATTTTAAATTATTTCAAATAATAACCTATGTTATCAAAATAAAAAACATTGGTACTTCCAGAATTGTTTTTAAATGAAATATTTTGTATCGTACTTGGATTGGCAAGATCTGACCAAGGAATGTAATATTCTTTCCACTCGGTAGTAACTGATATCGATGGTGGTGTACTCCAATTTCCGTTAAATATAAATTGCAACTCACCAGGTTCATCTGCTTTCAAAGCGATTCTAATTCCTGCATAATCAGAAATATCAGTATACCAAGACCAATTTCCTTGTATATTATCCCAAGCATTAATAGACTTTTTATAATATGTCAAGCCTTGTTGTGCTTTCCCATCAGTAACATATTCATGCCCATTCCAAGATTCAACATCCCAACCATCATAGAAAACATCATCGTAAATTGCGGTTCCTAGAGCATAAGTAGAGGTTACTGATCCTGATATTGTGGTTACGGTAACGTATTGTTTATCCGCACCTTCAGGAACTTTTACTTTAATTTCAGTAAGTGTATTAGAAACTACTGTAGCTTGAATATCTCCAAACGCTACCTCTGGATCTAAAAAAAAGTTCCCATAAATGGTAATTATATCATCTGGATTAGCATTAACTGGATTAAAACCTTTTGTCAATTGTGGTCCCGGTGGTGCAACAACAAAATCATAAATAACCGTTCCAATCTTTGTTTCAATCCTAAGTTCATTAGAACTATTTTCATAAGGTGTGCTTTCATCAATAGTTACAAATATTGTTTTATCTGTAACTAAGGTCGGATTAAAGTAAGTTTCTGTATCGTTGAAATAAATTTTTTCAACGGTTGTAAAACCTGAACCTTGAATGATATACATATTATTGGCATACCCCTGCTTTATTGGTATTAAATCTCCCTCTTGTGCTAAACTCACGCTATTTACAACTAAGGTATTCGATTCTGAACTATCGTTGTCGTTAGCACAAGAATATAGCATCCCGATGAATGTACTAAGAACAATAAAGTAGCTGAATATATTCTTCTTTTTTAAGTTTTTCATGTTGTATTTTTTTTTCATTAATTAAAGGTATAAGGAACTGGTTCTTCTTTTAGCTTAGGGTTTTTTGCAACATCTGAATCTGGATAAGGTAAAATAAAATCCTGATCTGTAGGAGTATAATACAAAGCAGTTGTTTTATCTCCTCTATTTTGATTTTGTATTATTGAAATAGCTTCTACCCTTGGTAGTCTTCCTAAATCATACCAATAGTCTCCTTCAAAGGCGAGTTCTTTTCTTCTTTCTACAAAAATATCATCAAACGTTACTTCAGTCAAATCTGTGAGACCCGCTCTGTTTCTTACTGCATTTATTGAATTCAAAGCATTTATATCGGTAGTACTTGTTCCTCCTGCCAAAACTGCTTCTGCATGAATCAACAATAACTCTGCATATCGCATAATGTAAGTATTGTTTTCCATCATTGCCCAAGCATCTGCTTTTATATCAGCGGTTACCTTACCCACTACATATTTTTTAATTCCTGCTCCCGAACCTTGTGCATCAATAGTACTAGGAACGGTCAATCCCATTCCCGAAGCTGTATTTAAGTCAGGGTAAACATCTCCTGGAAGCATATAGGTTTCTTTACGCCTCACATCACTTGGCGAGTATAAATCCATCAAATCTTGAGAAGGACCAAAAATACCGCCATAAGATGCGTTAGAAAGGTTTGTGGAATATCCAAATTGTGTGTTGCAGTTACTAGCCGTACCATAATTTGCGGAAACTTTCCATTGTAAAGCAAAAATAGATTCTTCATTATTATTATTTGCTACTTTAAATAAATCTCCAAATGACTTAGCAGGCAGTTCTGTGCCTCCTAACAATTTAAATTCGCCACTACTGATTACACTCTCTGCCATTGCTTTTGCATTAGGATAGTCTTTTTGATATAAATATACTTTTGCTAACATTGCTTTGGCTGACCCCTTTGAGACATGACCATTTTCTGAATAGCTGCTTCCTCTATTTTTTTCGATCAATTTATCGATAGCTTTATTATAATCAATGGTAATGAGTTTGTAAACATCTTCCACTCTATTTGTATTAATTTGAGGTGTATCTATGTAATCAGAGTTATTTTCTATAATTGGAACTGCCCCCCAAAGTCTTACCAAATAAAAGTAGGCTGTAGCTCGCATAAAATAAGCTTCTCCCATAGTGTTTTCCAGTACTGTTGTGCTAACATTAGGACCAACCCTTGAGGGAAGATAATTAATCATCGCATTTGCCTGCGCTATAGTTGCCCATAGAGACTTCCATGCATTCAATAATTCTGTATCAGAACTGGTTATAGCGAAAGTTCTCATGGGTGCTACATCACTTGAATAAGAGAACATATTACCCGATCCTATTTCACCTATTGCAAAAAAAGCCTTGTTATTAAAATTAAACCAAGTCTTACAGTAGAGGGAATTTGCAGCTTCTTTTACTTGCGTATCTGTAGAGTAAAAAGATTCTAATGAGATTGAGTCTTCAGAAGGACGATCCAAAAAGTCATTTTCACAAGAAACGAAAATGAAAGATATTAAAGATAAAATAAGTGTATTATATATAAGGGAAATTTTCATAATGTATATTTATTAAAATTCAACATTTAACCCAACAGTAATTGTTCTGGAAGCTGGATATCTACCATTGTCAATTCCTGTTAAAAGGGCATTTTGATTTAACGAACCTATTTCTGGATCGTAACCTGAATATTTTGTAAAAGTGTAAAGATTTTGTATGCTGCCATACAACCTTAACCTACTCATCTTTAGCTTAGATAAAATATTACTTGAGAAATTATAACCTAAAGTTAAATTTTGAATTCTTAAATAAGAACCATCTTCTATGTACCTATTAGAAATATATAAATTACTATCAGTAGTAGTTCCAGTTATTCTTGGTATATCAGTATCCGTATTTTCTGTAGTCCAATAATCCGCAGCTTCTACTAATTGATTCTGATACAACATTGCATTATTAGTTGCTTTAAGTTTTGTCAGATTCAAAATATCATTTCCTATTGAAGACTGTAAAAATATGGATAAATCAATATTTTTATATTTAAACGTATTATTGAATCCAATGTTCATCTTCGGATGGGGACTACCTATAAAAGTTCTATCACTTTCATCAATTACTCCGTCATCATTGACATCTTTATACTTAACATCTCCTAACCATGTTTGTCCAGATGTTTCCCCAACTGTTTTTCCAAATTGTAAAGGAGCATTATTTAACTCATCCATTGACTTAAACAACCCTTCGGCAATATATCCATAAAAACGTCCCATAGCACCTCCCACAACGGTATTAGTTACCACAGTGTTATCTCCGCCGTAAATATTAATGTCCTGAGTTAAAATCAAACCATCTTTTATACTTTTTACTTTATTTTTATAAGACGATAAAACTAAGGCTGTATTCCAAGTAAACGATTCTCCTATTTTTTGATTGTAGTTTAAAGTAACATCTATACCTTTGTTTTCCATACTTCCAATATTGGAATAAGGTGCCGATAAGCCTCCCTCCCATGACGCTCCTCCAGTCAAGTAAGCAGGCAGAGGTACTTGAAATAGAAAATTTGAAGATAATTTATTATACAAATCAATATTAGCAGATAATTTTGAATCAAATAGCGTAAAATCTAAACCTAAGTTCGTTTGCTTTAAAGTCTCCCATTTCAAATCAGGATTGGATACATTATTCACTAAATATCCTGTACCTAAACCAGAACCGTAAGCCGTTAAAGTTGCCGAATAAAGATTATTAGGAATTTGTTGATTTCCAGTTTCTCCATAACCAATACGGAACTTAATATTATCAATGTAATCCTTTGTAGTTTCCATAAAGTTTTCATTAGACAATTTCCAAGACAAAGAAGCAGATGGGAAATAGCCCCATTTATTATTTGTGTCAAATTTTGAAGAACCATCAGCTCTATAGGATATTGCTGCACTATATTTATTATCAAAATCATAAATAATTCTGCTAAAATAAGAAGACAAGCCTTGACTCCCTTTATAATCTGTAACGGTAGATCTTGAAGCATCGGCCACACTTACAGTCTGAATACTATTGGACTGAAATCCTGTAGCTGTTACAACATGTCCTTCCCAATGAGTATCGTTTGCTTCTTGCCCTAACAAAACAGTAAATTTGCTTTTACCTAAAGTTGCATCATAAGTCAATAAATTTTTAACGTTTACAGAAAACCAATTTTGCCTTCTTTGAGCCAAATCGGCTTCATCGTTTGTAAAAGTTCCCCAAGCATATGAAGGCGTAAACTCATTATTCTCAGAAAATTCAGTATTAGCCCCTAATTCAAATCGATACTTTAATCCTTTCGCTAAATCTAGTTCTGCATAAACATTCCCTAGAAAATTTTTTCTAATTAAGGTATTTGTTTTTACCAATGCCATTGCTACTGGATTGTAATAAGAAACCTGTTGATTGGCATTAGGTGGTCCAGCAAAAGTTCCGTCTGAATTTCTGATAGCTGAGTCTGGAGCTTGTAGTAGTGTATTTGAAATTATCCCGTTATAACTGGAATTTACAGTTACATCTTCATTAGTTATAGCACCCGTAATATTTGTCCCAACTTTAAGCCAATTCTTAACTTTAGAGTCAGTATTAACTCTTAAATTATATCTTTTAAAGCCCGATCCTATTACAGTTCCCTCTTGATCTAAATAGCCCCCAGAAATAAAATAACTAGACCCGTCTTTTGCTCCAGAAAAACTCAATTGATGACTTGTAATCAAAGCAGTTCTATACACTTCATCCTGCCAATCAGTCCCCTTTCCCAACAACTCAGGATGCGAAAACTCTGGTCTGAGTGGTTGTACTAGAACATTAGACAAAGAATTTTGATATTTTGCATATTGTTGCAAATCCATTACGTTAAGCATTTTTACAACATTTTGAACTCCTACATAAGAATCATAAGTCAATTTTCCTGTTCCCTTTTTTCCTGATTTTGTAGTAATAATTATTACTCCGTTTGCTCCTCTTGAGCCATAAATAGCAGTAGCTGAGGCATCTTTCAAAACATCAATGGATTCAATATCATTAGGATTAATCATTGCTATCGGACTTACGGCATTGTTTCCTTGGGATGTAAAATCACTACCAACAATAGGCCTTCCACTAGTCGATTTATTAGTTGCATCTCCAGAAATAGGCACTCCATCAACAATATACAATGGTTCGTTTGTTCCTGAAATCGACGTAGTTCCTCGTACACGAATAGAAGCCGAACTACCTGGCTGTCCAGAATTATTTGTTACAGAAACTCCTGATAATTTACCCTGAAGCATCTGATCTACACTTACTACTTTAAGATTTTCTAAATCACTAGATTTTACTGAAGATATTGCTGAATTTACACTTCCTTTCTTTTGTGTTCCATAACCTATTACCACTACATCTTTAAGGCTTTCAGTATTCGATATTAATTTTACATCAATAATAGATCTTTCCCTTACAGCAATTTTCTCTACATTAAATCCTAAAAATGAAAATGACAAAACGCCATTTACAGGAACCTCCATTTGATACTTTCCATTAAAATCTGTTATAGTAGATTTTGTAGTACCTACTACTAAAACATTTACACCTGGCAGAGTCAAACCTTTATCATCTGTAACAATTCCAGATACTTTGGTTTGTGCACCAACTGCACCGTTCATGAGTAAAAAAAACAATAGCAAAGGAAGAATTCTATGATTAGTCTCCCAATGAGTTAAATTTGACAATAGTTTTTTCATAATAATATTTTGGTTGTTAAGATTACTAATTCCTGATATAGAAAAATCAGAGATTAAATAGAAATTAATTATTTCCGGATAATAATTAACAAATGTATAACAGAACCTAGCGTCAAATTAATAGTATAATATCAATTGATGATAATATTTTTACTTTAAAAGATTAAAAGTGTTAAAAATATAATTTAAGACATGTATATTTATATAATATATATTTAAATATGAAATAAATTGCGGTATAAGTAAATTAGGGAGATAGACACAAAGGGGCTTAGAAAGGGTGTTTACTAGTTTTAATCCATAAAATGGCAAAAAAGTATCACTACAAAATGCGTTTCAATCCTGAAAAATCATCTCTATATTGGCTGGGTGTACACTTTTTAATGGTTTTAAAACTTCTGTTGAAATTAGCGATATTGTTAAATCCGGATTTAAAGGCTATTTCAGAAATACTTAAATCTTTTTCAACTAACCATCTGGCAGCGTATCCAATTCTGATATCATTAATATAATTGACAAATGTTTTACCCGTTCTTTTTTTTATAAATCTGTTAAAGGAAACCGTTGTCATGCTGGCAACACCTGAAACTTCTTCCAAGGTTATTTTTTCAGAAAAGTTTTTTTGTACATACTCATAGATTAATTTCATTTTGTCATAATCTTCAAAAGTGTCATGATCAACTGTGAAGGTTGATAAAAGCCTCTGGTTTCTTGAGTTAGCCAAGTCATATAGTATAGATACTATTTCTAAGAAATAATCCATTCCGTCCAGTTTTGAAATTTTAATAATGCGGGGTGATAACTCTTCTGCTGTTTTTTTGGAAAATAAAATTCCATGAATGGATCTGTTGAACATATCTTTTATAGGAGTCATTATTCTTCTAGACAACAATGATTCGTTAAACAGATCGTTGTGAAACTGAATTGTTATCTCTCTGATTTGTTTGTTTTTGCAATTGTTTAATTCCCAACCATGATATAAATTGGGACCAACTAAAACGAGCTCGACCTCGTCGATCTCTTCAATATTATCTCCTACTACGCGTTTTACTCCTTTACCGTTTAAAATAAAGTTAATTTCAAACTCAGGATGATAATGTACAGGAAAATCAAAACTGTCTTTGACTCTGTCAAAAACTAAGAAGCTGTCGCCTGAAGAAAGAGGTGGTATTTCTCTATAGAAATTTTTCAAATTACTCATGTTGTTTTTTGTTTGCAATAATATGATATAAAATTGATAAAATAATATTAATTAAGAAGTGACTATAGGGTTATCTTTGAAAAATAAAATTACCATTCTTTTAAAAATAACTAAATTAATAAACAAGAATCATTTTTAGATATTTGTTTTTTTATAAAATTAATAATTTACTCGCTAAATAATTCATTTTTTGAAAATCAATTATTTTTTTTTTTTGAAAGTTTACATTAACTAGATAAAGGATTTTTGTAACAATCCATGTTAATTCACCAAAATCATGAAAAAACATTTTTTTTTAGTGTTAGCCCTTTGTTTTATTGGGTTTTCCTGCTCTTCTAAATTGCAATTAGCTAATACTAAATTGTCTCTTAGTGATAAAAAATGTACTAAAGAGACTGTTGTTTTATACAAAAAATTGACCCAGTTAACCCAAAAAGGAATCCTTTTTGGTCATCAAGATGATTTAGCTTATGGTGTAAACTGGAAATATGAGACTGGAAGAAGTGATGTAAAAGAGGTGGTGGGAGATTATCCTGCTGTTTATGGATGGGATTTAGGAGGACTCGAAAACAAATCAACAAACAATCTTGACGGTATTCCTTTTGACAAGATGAGACAATATATTAAAGAAGCTCATAATAGAGGCGGTGTTGTAACCTTGAGTTGGCACATCAACAATCCTTTGACCGAAAAAGATGCCTGGGACACCACTCCAAAATCATTGGCTTCAGTATTGCCGGGTGGAGAAAAACATGAAAAGTATAAGGCTTGGCTGGATGAAGGTATAAAATTTATTGCTACACTAAAAGATTCACAAGGAAATGCAATTCCAATCTTGTATCGTCCGTATCATGAACTGACAGGAACTTGGTTTTGGTGGTGTAAAAATAATGGAACACCAGAAGAATTTAAGACACTATGGAAATTTACTTTCGACTATTTTCAGGAAAAAGGACTTCACAATCTGATTTATGTCTATAATACTTCGGACTTTAAAACTAAAGAAGAATTTTTAGAATACTATCCTGGAGAGACTTATGTTGATGTTTTAAGTTTTGATAAATACCAATATAGCGACCCAACAAAAGATAATTCCTTCGTCGAAGATTGTCAAAGTCAATTCAAAATAATGGATGAAGTAGCCCAAGAACAACATAAAATTATGGCTTTTGCAGAAACAGGCTATGAAGCAATTCCTTATGATAAATGGTGGACAGATACATTGATGAAAGCAATTGGTGATTATAAACTTTCTTATGTTTTGGTATGGAGAAATCACGGATGGCAAGAAAAAGAAAAGAAAATGCATTATTATGCACCATTCAAAGGACAATTAAGCGAAAAAGATTTTATAGATTTTTATAATCTAGATAAACTTTTATTTGAAAAAGAAGCTACCAAAGCAAAATTGTATAAATAGTAATAAATAAGCTTAAAATTATAAATCAGGAAAATGCAAGATAAAATCAGTATAAAAGAAAAAATAGGTTATGGTTTAGGAGATGCTGCTTCATCGATGTTTTGGAAAATATTCAGTATGTATTTGATGTTTTTTTATACTGATGTTTTCGGAATAGCTCCAGCTGTTGTGGGAACCATGTTTTTGATTACAAGAATCTGGGATTCGTGTTTTGATCCATTTGTTGGGATTATGGCAGATCGAACCAAAACACGTTGGGGTAAATTCAGACCCTATCTTTTATGGACAGCCTTACCATTTGCCATTATAGGAATTTTAACTTTTTACACACCCGATTTTGACGAAAAAGGAAAAATAATTTATGCCTATGTAACCTATTCATTGATGATGATGGTATATTCCATAATCAATGTTCCTTATGCCTCCTTGTTGGGTGTAATGTCATCCGATAGAAAAGAAAGAACAACACTTTCTTCGTATAGGATGGTCTTTGCCTTTGGAGGAAGTTTATTAGCACTTTGGCTAATAGAACCTTTGGTGAATCATTTTGGCGGAAACTTAAATTCAAAAATAGGTTGGTTATACACGATTATAGTATTCGGAATTATAACTACGGTTTTCTTTTGGGGTTGTTTTTTCTTAACCAAAGAAAGAGTAGAACCTATCAATGATGAAAAACCAAACTTGAAAGAAGATTTAAAGGATCTCTTAAAAAATCGCCCTTGGTGGATTCTTTTAGGTGCAGGAATTGGGGCATTGGTATTCAATTCTATTCGTGATGGTGCCGCCATTTATTACTTTAAATATTATGTAAGTGACACCACAAGTTTTAGTCTAAATCTGTTTGGAGAAAATTTTGCGATGACACACACTTCCTTATACCTAGTTTTAGGTCAAGCAGCCAATATTATTGGAGTTATTGCCGCTACTCCAATTGCCAATAGATTTGGTAAAAAGAAAACCTTTTTTGGAGCAATGACAACGGCAGCAATTTTAAGTCTATTCTTTTATTTCCTCGGAAAAGAGGAGGTACTTCTAATTATGATTTTCCAAGTAATGATAAGCATTTGCGCTGGTTGTATCTTCCCATTAATCTGGTCGATGTATGCCGATAGTGCTGATTATTCAGAATGGAAACAAGGAAGAAGAGCTACAGGACTTATCTTTTCGGCTTCATCTATGTCGCAAAAATTTGGATGGACAATTGGTGGTGCGGCAACAGGATGGCTTTTAGGATATTATGGTTTTCAAGCCAATGTAGAACAAACTGCGGTAACCCAAAACGGAATTCAGTTGATGTTGAGTATTCTTCCAGCAATAGCTGCTACCGTTTCGGTACTCTTTATAATGTTTTATCCGCTGACCGAAGAAAAACTAGAAACAATCGAAAAAGAACTAAATAATAAAAGAAATACAATAAATTAATATTTGATTTTAGCACTATCACTAATGAATACAACAATTAACAATCCCGTTTTCGAGAAAAGAAAAAATGAAGTTGAAAAGGAATTTCAACAACTAATTGAGAAAAAAAACACTCCTCAAGCTACAGTAGGAAATGGCATCTTTGAGAGGTATAAAAACCCTATTCTTACTCGAAACCATACTCCTATTCAATGGCGCTATGATTTAAATGAAGAAACCAATCCTTTTTTGATGGAGCGCATTGGGATTAATGGAGTATTTAATGCAGGTGCGATGCACTGGAAAAACAAGTACATTCTAGCTGTTCGTGTAGAAGGAGTGGATAGAAAATCTTTTTTTGCTATTGCCGAAAGCCCAAATGGGGTGGACAACTTCCGGTTTTGGGAAAAACCTTGTGTTATTCCACAAACAGAAGAGCCAGACACTAATGTGTATGACATGCGTTTAACAAACCATGAAGATGGTTGGATTTACGGTATTTTTTGTACAGAAAGAAAAGATCCAAAGGCCGCAGATGGAGATACCAGTTCGGCTATTGCCAATGCAGGAATTGTTCGTACCAAAGATTTAGTAAACTGGGAGCGTTTGCCTGATTTAATTTCTAATACAGGTCAACAAAGAAACGTAGTTTTACATCCAGAATTTGTAAATGGAAAATATGCCTTATACACACGTCCACAAGACGGATTTATTGATGTGGGTAGTGGCGGTGGAATTGGTCTTGGTTTTGTGGACGATATGACAAATCCTGTAGTTCAGGACGAGAAAATTATTTACGGGAAACAATATCATACTATCTATGAATTGAAAAACGGATTAGGTCCGGCTCCAATTAAAACAGAAAAAGGATGGTTGCATTTAGCTCATGGTGTAAGAAATACAGCTGCTGGATTGAGATATACATTATATATGTTTATGACGGATTTGAATGATATTTCAAAAGTCACACACACCCCCGCAGGACATTTTATGGCTCCAGAAGGAAGTGAAAGAGTGGGCGATGTTTCGAACGTATTATTTTCAAATGGATGGATTGAAGATAATGACGGAACCGTTTACATTTATTATGCTGCTTCAGATACAAGGATGCACGTAGCTGTTTCTTCTGTTGAAAAGTTGGTTGACTATGTAATAAACTCTCCTAAAGACACTTTTAGTTCTGCAGGATCTGTAAATACAATAATTGAACAAGTAAATAAAAATAAAGCCCTATTACAAAGTGTTTAATCAATTAATAAATTTAAAATCTGAACTAAAAACAGAGCTGGATTCAATTTTAGAATATTGGTCTAAGTTTACTATAGATACTGAAAACGATGGATTTATAGGTAAAATTGATGAAAATGATGTAAGAGATTCTAAAGCTGAAAAAGGTGCTGTTTTAAATGCAAGAATTCTTTGGACTTTTTCTGCAGCATATAAATTAACAAATAAGAATGAGCATAAAGCCGTTGCTAAAAGAGCTTTTGATTATATAATTAATCATTTTTACGATACAGAATTTGGTGGTGTTTTTTGGAGTCTTCATTATGATGGGACTCCAAAAGATACCAAAAACCAAATCTATGCTATTGCTTTCGTTATCTATGGATTAAGCGAATATTATGTTATCTCTAAAGATCAAAATGCATTAGATTATGCTATAAAACTTTATGAAAAAATTGAAGAACATAGTTATGATTCAATAAACAGAGGGTATTTTGAGGCTTTTACTCGCGACTGGAAAAACATTGACGATTTACGTTTAAGTGATAAAGATGCGAATGAAAAAAAGACAATGAATACCCATTTGCACATTGTGGAAGCTTATGCCAATTTGTATAAAGTATGGAAAGATGATAAGTTACAAGCCGTAATTGTTGAATTGTTAGAAGTAATTGAAAGGTATTTTATAAATCAGGAAACAGGACATTTAAAATTGTTTTTTGACGAAAATTGGAATGAAAAACCAGATGTTATTTCATACGGTCACGATATTGAAGCAGCTTGGCTTTTATTACAATGTGCCGAAATTGTAAGCAATCAAAAATTGATTACAAATTATAAAAAATACGCTATCCAAATGACGGATGCGACTTTTGAAGGGATAGATTCTGATGGTGGTCTTTGGTATGAATATGAACCTTTGGAGGATGAACTCGTTGCCGAAAAACATTGGTGGCCACAGGCTGAATTGTTAATAGGTTTTTATAATACCTATCAATTGACAGCCGAAAAAAATTATTTAGACGTGGTCTTTAAAAACTGGGCGTTTATTAAAAAATATATTATTGATACTAATAGAGGCGAATGGCATTGGGGTATTAATGCGGATTATTCTTTGATGTTAAAAGACAAAGCTGGTTTCTGGAAATGCCCGTATCACAACGGGAGAGCTTGTATTGAATTAATATATAGGATTAAAGAATAGTTAGGATTACTTAATACTGTAAATTTTTAAAAATAAATTATGATGAAATCTATTTTTTTGCTGGTTCTATCTTTAAGTGGTTCACTTATTATGGGACAAAATAATATTGTTAAAAATGGAGGATTCAATCAAAATACTGATTATTGGCGGGGAGATGTAGTTCAACAGAGTTCTTTTATTAAAAAAGAAGGGCAAAATAGTGGAATGATCTTGCAATATACTGGCGAGGATTGGAAAGGCGTGGATCAAATTATTGCAATACCTAAAGGAACTTATGCTATAGAATTAAGTGCATGGATAAAATCAGATGAAATTGCTAAAGGTAAGCAGGATTATAATGCTGGAGTTATGACTGTTGAGTTAGCAACTTCTTCAGAAAAAAGTATTGAATATGTGAATATCGCTCAAGTGAAAGGTACCACTGACTGGACATTATATTCAAAAATTATTTTAATTCCAGAGAATGCAAAAAAAATTAGAATTATGCTTGCATTAGCACAAACTTCTGGAACTATTTTTTTTGATGACATAAAAGCGGTTACTGTATCAGAGGATGATTACTTGAAAATAATGCAGGAAAAAGCGCTTTTAAAAAGGAAAGAAGCAATGGCATTGAATGCATTACCAAAGGTAATAGAAAATACCAATTTTGAAAATGAATTGAAAGGATGGAATGGTAGTGCTGCTGTTTCTACATCTGAGAAAAAAGAAGGTAATGCTGCGGCATCTATTTCGTCAACAATAAATCAGTGGACAGCGATAGATCAATCTGCAGATGTTCCTGAGGACGCAAAATCAATCGAAATATCGGGTTGGCTAAAAGCTATTGATATTAAACAAGGTATAGATCCATGGAACAATGGAATGTTTATTTTAGAATTAACTCGTGACGGAAAAAGCAAAACAATAGATGACCAATTAATAGGAACTGTAACTTCTACAACCGACTGGACATTTTTTAAAAAAATAATATCGATTCCTTCAGGAACTAAAAATTATCGAATTATGTTGGCTTTAAGTAATTGTACAGGAACTTTATTAGCTGATGATTTACAAGTGAATATAATTAAATAACTATTATAATAGCTTAATTTTTTACATGATGATGAAAAAAGTAATGTTGCAGTTCATTTTTTGTTTTTTGATTCAAATATGCTTTTCGCAAAATGAAAAAGCGGAGTTAACATCTAAAAACATAAATGATTTTATAGTAACAAAAAATGCTACTGATGAAACTTTGGCGTTATTTTATAATTTGATAAAATTACCCCAAACAGGATTTGCTATAGGACAACAAAATCCTTTTAATGGATTTTATTTTGACATAAAAGGAAAATCAGATATTAAAAAGACAACTGGAGTAGAGCCAGCGATTATTGGTCTTGATTTTTCAAATATAACAGATGATAAAAATACCGAAAAAGCAGATAATTGGTATTTTCAGCAGGAACAAAAGATGATTTCTGATGCGCAAAAAGCATTTGATCAAGGATTAATAGTAACTTTTGCTTGGCATTTTAGGGAACCGTATAAGGGGGAAGAATTTTATTTTGATCGATTAACTGATAAAGAGAAAAACAGAGTAAAAAGTATTTTACCTGGTGGGGATAAACATGAATATTACAAAACTAAGTTAGATAAAATTGCTCAGGTTGCTAAAAAATTAAAAGGTAGTAACGGAAAATTAATTCCAGTAATTTTTAGACCTTTTCATGAATTTGATGGTAATTGGTTTTGGTGGGGGGCTAATTATTGTTCAGAAGAGGAATACAAACAGTTATATATTTTTACAGTTGAATATTTAAGAGATCAAAAAGGGGTTACAAATTTTTTGTATGCTTTTTCCCCAGACAATCTTTTTAATTCTAAAGAAGAATATTTAAAGCGTTATCCTGGTGATGCTTTTGTAGATGTATTAGGAATGGATAACTATGGTGATTTTGACAATAAAGGGGAAGAAGGCTCAAAATTTGCTAATACCAAACTATTGATACTTTCTGATTTGGCTAAAAAAAGAAATAAAATAGCTGCTCTGACTGAAACTGGGTACCAAATTACTTTTACTAAAAATCCAATAGAAGGTTTTTTTTCAAAATATATTTATAATGCTTTGACAGCAAATGACGTTGCAATTTCGTATGTCATGTTTTGGGAAAATAATGAAGAAGCTTATTTTGTACCTCAACCTAATATGCCTGATACTAAAGATTTTATTGAGTTTTCAAATAAAAGCAAAGCTTTGCTTTCTGATAAATTACCTCAACTCTATACAATACAATTGAAATAATTTAGAAACTTTTTGAAATCAATATCATAAATGATCTATAATTTTTATAGGTTTAAAAATCACCATTTATAGGGAATTTTAAAACATTAAAAGATGTAATTATTAACACTCATTAACCAAAACCAACCATTATGAAAAGATTACATTTTATTTTTTTTATATCATTTTCAATTTTGCTATCAAGTTGTTCAACAAATGATGAAACTCTTTCATCCAAATCAACCAATCAAAATAATTCGGATACAAATTCAATTACAGCAAAGAGACCTTCAACTAGCAGTGTTACAGCAGATGCAAATGCTACAACTGAAACAGTAGCATTATTTTCAAATTTAAAAACCTTAGGACAAACTAAATTTGCAATTGGTCATATGGATGCTTTTAATGCATTCTATTTAAATCAAACAGGCTCATCAGATGTCAAGAAAGCAACGGGTTATGATCCCGCTCTTTTGGGATCTGATTTTATGTTCATAACCGATAAAGAAAATGACGGTACAAGTGGGAATTGGTTCTATCAGCTGGAGCAAAAAATTATCTCTGATACAAAACAAGCCTATGAGAAAGGAATGATTAACACCTTCTGTTGGCATTTAAAAGAACCTTATAATGAAACTAGTTTTTATTCATCTGCGATGACTCCTCAACAACAAGCATCAGCATTCAAAAGTATTTTGCCAGGAGGAGCCAATCATAATTGGTTCAAATCTAAATTGGATAAAATAGCATCTGTTGTTTCTAATTTAAGAGGGAGTGATGGAAAATTAATCCCTATTATTTTTAGACCTTTTCATGAATTTGACGGCAGTTGGTTTTGGTGGGGAGCTAATTTCTGTACTGCTCAGGAATACAAGACAGCTTTTCAATTTACAGTTGACTATTTAAAAACGACTAAAGGAGTCCATAATATATTGTATGCTTATTCACCTGATAATTCATACACGACTTCTTCGGCATATTTAGGTCGTTATCCTGGGGATGGTTATGTAGATGTTTTAGGAATGGATAATTATGGTGATTTTAATAATCAAGGACAGGCAGGAGCAGATTTGGCAAACGCCAAATTAAAAATGATTTCAGATTTGGCTATATCTAAAGGAAAAATTGCTGCATTAACAGAAACAGGATATCAAGTTACAGCTACAACTCTTCCAATTGCTGGATGGTTTTCTAATTATATATACAGTGCATTAACTGCTAATAATATAAAAATTAGTTATGTGATGTTTTGGTATAATACCTCTACAGCTTATTGCGTACCTACGCCAGCCTGCACTAATGCTGTTGATTTTCAGACTTTTTCAAGTCTACCTAAATCAACTTTGATAAATACTTTACCTAGTATTTATTCACATCCTTAGCAATAAGGTTATATAGCATACATCTTAATTTCTTAATAACTCTTTTAAAGGAACAATGAAACGTACCAATTCAAAAAAAATAGTAATTCTAGTTTTTTTATTTACTGTTAGTTCTTTTGCACAAACAAAAGATTATATAACTGTAAAAGAAATACAATTTTATAAAAATGGCAAAACTTATTCTTTTGTTGGAACTAATTATTGGTATGGTAGTCTATTGGCTTCAAAAAAGTATGGAGACCGCAAAAGATTGCTTAGAGAACTTGATTTAATGCAAAAATACGGCATCGACAACTTACGCATTTTAGTTGGTGCAGATGGTGGAAAATATGATTACACCGTTAGACCTGCCTTACAATATGAACAAGGAAAATACAATGAGGAATTACTGGAAGGTTTGGATTTTTTGCTATATGAAATGAGTAAACGAAAGATGTATGCTGTTTTGTATTTAACCAATAATTGGGAGTGGTCAGGAGGAATATCACAATACTTAGAATGGAATGGGTATGGAACGATACCCATTCCTAATATTGTACCTAATACTTGGCCACAATATATGAATTATGCGAAACAATTTTACAGTTGTGAATCCTGTATGGAAGCTTTGAGCAAACATGTAAAATTCATTATCGGAAGAACTAATACTTATTCGAAAATAAAATATACTGATGATCCAAACATTATGGCGTGGCAGGGGGGGAATGAACCCCGCTCGTTTACCCCTGAAAATGTAGATAAATTTACTATATGGCTAAACAATATTGTAGATTTGATTAAAAGTTTAGATAAAAATCATTTAGTTTCTACAGGTTCAGAAGGGAGAAATAGTTCTAATGATAGTATAGAAACTTTTCTTAAAACGCATGAAAATCCCAATATTGATTATTTAACCATGCATATATGGCCTAAAAACTGGGGATGGTACAACGCTAAAGAACCAGAACAAACAATGCCTTTAACATTAGAAAAGACTAAAGAATATATTGATCTACACGTTGAAGTTGCTAAAAAATTAAAACGACCAATAGTCCTTGAAGAATTTGGTTTACCAAGAGAAAATGAAGGATTATTAGATAGTACAAAAATTGATAATAGGAATCTATTTTACAAGTTTGTTTTTGAACAAGTTTATCAAAGTTGCCGCAATAAAGAACCTCTTCAGGCAGCAAATTTTTGGGGATTTGGAGGGGAAGGTAAAGCGGTTAATTCATTAGGGAAATGGAATCCTGGTGATCCATTAACTACTGATCCACCTCAGGAACCACAAGGTTTGAATTCTGTATTTTCATCCGATACTTCAACCTTACAATTGGTAAAAAAGTTTAATAAAAAATTGAAATAATCTTATAATAAATAAAGGGCTGTCTTAAACGGACAGCCCTTTGTTTTTTTTGGGTTATTCAATTTCAAACTCGGTTTCTAACCCTTTATCAGAACTACCTCCAACCATAATTTTAAAAATACCAGATTCAACGAAATAATTACCCTCATTGTCGTAAAAACCAAGTTCTTTATCTGTCAATTTAAAAATTATTGTTTTCGTTTCTCCCTTTTTTAAATCTGCTAATTCAAATCCTTTTAATTCTTTTACTGGTCTTACTAAACTAGCTGCCACATCATTAATGTATAATTGAACTACTTCTTTTCCATCATAGTTTCCAGAATTAGTTATGTCTATTGAAACATTAACTGTTTCTCCTTTTTTGAATGTTTTTTTCTCAATTATTAAATTTTTATAATCAAAAGTAGTATAACTCAATCCAAAACCAAATGGGAATAATGGTGTTTTTTCAACATCAACATAATGTGACCAAAATACATTCTTCTCGCTATTTGTAGGTCTTCCTGTATTGTACTTGTTATAGTAAATAGGGCATTGCCCTACGTTTCTAGGGAAAGATATGGGGAGTTTTCCACTTGGATTATAATCGCCATATAAAACCTGAGCTATAGCATTTCCACTTTGAGTTCCTAAATGCCAAGCTTCCACAATAGCAGGAATGTGCTCTGCAGCCCATGAAATAGCTAGAGGTCTTCCATTGTTTAATACCAAAACAATATTTGGGTTTACTTTAAAGAGTTCTTCTAATAATTCTTGTTGAACGCCTGGTAAATCTAGATTGGTTCTACTTCTTCCTTCTCCTGATTGAAAACCATGTTCCCCTAAAACCATTACTACTACATCAGCATTAGCAGCTACTTTTTTGGCTGCATCAAATCCGCTTTTGTCTGAAGTATTGAAAACCAATTCATCCACAAAAGTTGTTTTCCCAATTGTCAAATCAGCTCCTTTTTCAAATTTTAATTCATTCCCTTTGTACTGTTGCATTCCTTCCAAAACGGAAACTGCGGTATTATCATCAGAAGCAATTCTCCAACTGCCTAATGGACTGTTTTTATCATTTGCTAAAGCACCAATCAAAGCAATTTTTTGTCCCGATTTTTTTAGAGGAAGCAGTTGATTTTCATTTTTTAATAATACAATTGATTTTTTGGCCATGTCTAAAACAGATTCATTATTGGCTTTGCTTCCAATGGTAGCTTTTTCACGTTTTTCATCGCAATATTTATAGGGATCATCAAATAAGCCTAATTCAAATTTTACTCTTAAAATTCGGCGAACTGCATCGTCTATTAAAAATTCTTTTAATTTCCCTTCTTTGACCAAGGTAGCAAGTTCTTTTACATATAAATAAGATTCCATATCCATATCAGATCCTGCTTCTGCAGCTTTAAGAGCCGCTTGTGTTCCATCTTTTACAAAGCCATGAGAAATCATTTCTCGAATGGAAGCCCAGTCAGAAACAACAAATCCGTCAAAATTCCATTTACCTTTTAGAATATCTCTTTGCAGAAAACTGTTGCCTGTAGCTGGGATACCATTTAGGATATTAAATGAATTCATAAATGTTCTTACTCCGGCATTTTTTGCTGCTTCAAATGGAGGTAAAACGGTATTATATAATTTGGAAATACTTATATCTACCGTGTTATAATCTCTACCAGCTTCGGCAAAACCGTAAGCGGCAAAATGTTTAGCGCAAGCTGCAATAGTGTTGACTTTTGCTAAATCACCAATGTTTTCACCTTGAAAGCCTTTTACTCTAGCTATAGCTACTTTGCTTCCTAAATAGGGATCTTCTCCAGCTCCTTCCATTACGCGCCCCCAACGGGCATCATTCGTTATATCAACATTAGGACCAAAAGTCCAATTTATTCCTACTGCCGAAGCTTCATCAGCAGCTACCTGTGCCGATTTTTTAATGGCTTCCATATCCCAACTCGCCGCTTCGGCCAACGGTATCGGGCTCAAGGTTTTGTATCCGTGAATCACATCAAATCCTAT
>WSSedL1CaDRAFT_10000882_pt1 | contig 19526 bp, 11 predicted proteins | sample WetSurSL1Cattail_FD_9464 | JGI IMG/M metagenome (IMG submission 9464)
CTTTTTTATGCGCTCGATTAGCTGATATTGGGGAACCCATTTGGTGCTTAGTTCCAGTTCGGCAAGGAGGCCGGTGTCGCCAAAGCTCAGGTAGGATTTTACTGAAATAATGAGGTGATCGATTACTTTGATGTTTAGGATAAGACCTACCTGTATGAGGTGGTCGGTAAGGTCCTTGTCGGCGTCGGAGGGTTTTAATTCCCCACTGGGATGGTTGTGGGCTAATATTACATTTACGGCGCCTTTCAGTACCGCTACACGGAATACGTTCATGGGCTCTACTGTTGTGGCTTTTACACTACCCATGCTTACGAGTTCAATGTAGAGGATGCGGTTGTTCTGGGCTAAGCCGACCATCCAGAAGTGTTCTTTTTCCTGGTCTATTTTTTCTTCGCGCAGGAGAACATCCTGCATTATGCTGTATACATCGTCAGAGTTGAGGATTTTTATTTTTTGTTCTTCGGATAGGGAGATGGTCATAACGCATGTTTAGGGTTAATGCTAACAAATGTAGGAAATATTTTTATAATTAGGCTGTAGATTGGCAGGCCATAGGCTGAAGGCTTGCATTACTTGGAATTGCTGATTTAATTGAAAGTTTCTATGTCCAAGAACATTTATTATGTCACATTTTGCCGATCAATACTGTAGTCAAGGGATTCTTATTAATTATCACGCAAAGACGCTAAGCCGCAAAAAGTTTAAATGCATTATCTTTATTTTTTCTTTGCGCCTCTGGCCATTGGCGTGATGATTTATATAAATGCAAAGCCATTGGGCAGGATGCAGAAAACCAGTCTGTTTCTATTTTTTAATCCAATTCTCAATTACTACGTTGGATATTCGTTTGAGATGTTTTTCGTTTTCAGTAACAAGTATCATGTTATTTGCAACCGCAGTTGCTCCTATCAAAATATCAAAATCGTCAATTAGTTCTCCTGCCTTTCTTAGCCTTGCTTTCTCTCTGGCATATACATTTAATGAATTAAATATCGGGACAATGGCAAGTTCTTCAGCAAAATTTTCAATCATTTTCATATTTTCATCGATTCTGTTGCTACATTCAGCCCCATATTTAAGTTCAGCCAGAGTTACTTCCGAAATACAACAGTTTTGCAAGCCAATTTTCTTTAGTTTTTTATCCAGATTATATTTACCTTTTAAAAGGTAGATACAAATATTCGAGTCCAAAAGATACTTTTCCATTGGTTAAAATGCTTCAATGGTACGATTAAAAGTTCTGCTATCACGAATTTCTTTTATAATTTCTTCAGCACTTTTCTCAGACTTGAATGCTCCAAAAAATTTATCAATAGCGTTCTCATTTTCTGGCAACACATCGATAATGGAATTGGAAAGTTTGGCTATGAGTTTAATTTTATTTTCTCTGCTTAAACTATTCAGCAATCGAAAATAGTTGTCAACCAATGTTGTATTAGTATTAGACTTCATGACTTTTTTTTACAAATTTACTTAATTTATGGGAAGTATTTGCTTGACCTGTTGTTTTAATAGGGTTTATTTTAATCTTATTTATTTTTCCTTTTGGTCAGGAACATTGATTACGTCACATTTTACCAATCGATACCGTAGTCATAATTCTTATTATCCTCATCTCTCAACCTAAAGGGTAAAAATCATGGGTTGAAATGTCATATTACTTTTCCAAGGTAAAATTGATAGATACAATTAATACAGATGCTCAGAATCAGAGCAGGTAATTATCAAAAGACTCAATATTAACCATGGAACACCTATCAGCAAAATGTATTTCAAATCATCACCGTTTTCTGATAAGAAGTTTTTGATTAATTTTACAATTGCTTTCATAATCAAATAGTTTAGCCTACTTTTAACAATCTAAAGATAGAATTTGATTATTAACCTGATCATAAATTAAAGTTAAGAAATTCTTAAATTTGATTATAAAAAAAAGCCGGGTAAATAATTACCTCGGCCAAAACAACTGACACTACTTAATCTATATTCCCTAACCAATTTACTAACTAAACTAACAACTACTAACTACCTAATTACTAATTATTAACTATCTATGCTAACTATCTTTGTATTTCTTTAAATAAATCTCTATTTTAAAAAGTAAAGTTTGCTCTGTTATTATCTGCAACGAAAGTACTACCCCAATGTTATTAAAATGTTAAAGTAATATTGAATTTTGATTATGAATTCAATATTATTTCGATTTTGTGCTAAATATCAGATATATGCAATAGCGTTATAAATTGTCTTTTTCATTCATCCCATTATCAGCTTCAATGAGCAAGATATTGGATAATAACGCACTAAATCTATATTTTCAAATTTAGCTTTAATCATATCTCTGACACTTTTGTTTAATTCTCCACACTTTAAGATTAATCTAATTTAGGCTTAATAGTTTATTAATAATTAATTAACAGGATTTTAACTATTATAACTAGCGCTATCATATACTTTAGTGGACTATTTTATAATAGCCAAACTCCAACATGAAAAAAAATAAAATCCTGTTTATATGCGGATCCCTTAATCAAACTACCATGATGCATAAAATTTCATCATATTTTGATGATTGTGACTGCTACTTCACAGCATATTATGCAGATGGGCTGATTGATTATCTAGCAAGAAAAGGTTTATTGAATTTCACCATTCTTGGTGGAAAATTTCGTGAACTAACCGAAAACTACTTAAAGTCCCGGGACTTAGCCATAGATTATAAAGGCGAAAAAAACGATTATAATTTGGTATTTACCTGTCAGGACCTAATTGTTCCTGCAAACATCAGAAATAAGAAGCTCGTTCTTGTCCAGGAAGGAATGACAGAACCTGAAAACCTTTGGTATCATTTGGTGAAAAGGCTAAAATTGCCAAGGTGGCTGGCTGGGACATCAATGACAGGTTTATCCGATGCTTATAATCTGTTTTTTGTGGCATCCGGGGGATACAAAAAATTGTTTGTTGCTAAAGGTGTAAATCCCGGGAAAATCAGAGTTACAGGAATTCCGAATTTCGATAATGCATCCCAATATTTTTACAACAATTTTCCATTGAGGCATTACGTATTGGCAGCCACCTCTGATAGGCGTGAAACACTAAATTTCGAGAACCGTAAGAAATTCATTCGAAAAGTTCTGAAAATTGCCAATGGAAGAGTGGTTTTATTCAAATTGCATCCGAATGAAAATTGGGAAAGGGCCACCAGAGAAATCAAGCAATTGGCCCCTAACGCATTGATCTATTATAATGCAAACACTGATCATTTAATAGCTAACTGCGATGTGCTGGTTACAAAATACTCATCCGTGGTTTATATTGGAATGGCCTTAAACAAAGAGGTTCACTCTGATTTCGATATGGATTACCTTTATAAACTTACCCCAATTCAGAATGGCGGTGCATCGGCGCACGAAATTGCAAAAATCACAAGGCAACACTTATTGACTAACAATTCGCACAAAAATTTAAAACTCTCCAAATCTGCCGATAATATTCCAAATTATGAATTTAACTACTTGTAAATATTCAATGTATGATTAATATCGTAACAATTGTACAGGCAAGAACATCCTCCGGACGATTACCCAATAAGGTTCTGTTCCCTTTGTGTGGAGAGCCTTTGCTGATCCGAATGATTGAACGAATAAAGAAATCACCTTATGCTGCAAAGTTAGTTGTAGCAACTTCTACAAACATTGATGACGATGTAATTGAAAGTTTATGTAAAGCTCATAATATTGATTGTTTTCGGGGACACTTAACTGATCTGCTTGACAGGCATTACAAGGCAGCTATTCACTATGAAGCTGACGCCCTGGTTAAAATTCCTTCAGATTGCCCTTTAATAGACCCAAAAATTATCGACAAAGTAGTTAACTATTATATTGATTGCTACCCTAACTTTGATTTTGTCAGTAATTTACATCCTGCTTCTTATCCCGATGGAAATGATGTTGAAATTATGTCATTCAGGGCCTTGGAAACAGCATGGAAAGAGGGCTCCAAAAACTTCGAACGGGAACATACAACACCCTATATTTGGGAAAACCCCGATAAATTTAAAATTGGCAATGTTTTGTGGGAAACCGGCCTGGATTTTTCAACTACACATAGATGGACCATTGATTATGAAGAAGATTACAATTTTATCAAAAAGGTTTTTGATGAGTTGTACCCAAAGAATCCAACGTTTGACTTAAATCAAATACTTGCTTTGCTGGTTAGCAAACCCGAAATCGCTGAAATTAACCAAAAATACGCAGGAAAGTATTGGTATGAAAACCATTTGAATGATTTAAGAAACATTAGTGAATACAAATTAAAAATTATTAAAAATGAATTTAGAAATAATCCCATTAGCTGAAATTCTAAGGATTAGAAATCTTAATATAGATTATCATATACGACTTGAGCTAATATCAGACATGTGTAGGGCGAATACCTTGGTGATGGTAAAAAATGCCGGTTCCGGACATTTAGGATCAAGCCTTAGCTCCATGGATATTGTGGTTTGGCTTTATCATAAGAAGATGAATATACTTTCCGAAGGATTCGAAAGTCCCGACAGAGATATTTACTTTTCTTCCAAAGGACACGATGTACCGGGTTTATATTCCACGCTCTTTTCAATAGGTGCACTTACTGAAAAACAAATCCTTAAACTACGCAGATTGGATGGATTAGACGGTCATCCTGATGTACGTATCAAAGGTATTGAAGCTAATTCAGGATCCTTGGGAATGGGCATTTCGAAAGGACGCGGTATGGCATGGGCAAAACATAAATTAAACCTGGGTGGCCATGTTTATGTGATGACTGGTGACGGTGAATTTCAGGAAGGACAGAATTATGAGGCTTTGCAATCATGTGAGCAGCAAAAGGTCCATAATATTACTGTTATTATGGATCACAACAAAATACAGTCCGATAAACCTGTTGAGGAAATCATATCATTGGGCAATCTGGTTGATAAAATCGAATCTTTTGGTTGGCATGTTGTAAGGATGGATGGCCATGATTTTGATCATATAGAAAAGACATTCAATGAATTAAATAATATTACCACAAAGCCTAAATTTATCATTGCCGATACCATCAAAGGCAAAGGGGTATCATTCATGGAACATCCAAGCGCACTCAAAGCGGGTAATGGTTTATACCCATGGCATGCAGGTGCACCAGACGATGAATCCTTTAAACTGGCTTACCAGGAAATAATGAATAGAATAAATGATAAACTGAGAAGCCTGGACTGCGATGCTATTTTAACAAAAGATGTAGATTCTATTATCAATGCTGCACAATACCATGTTCCGCTAAATGCTTTAGGTGAACCCATCAGTGAAGCTGCATTAGACAAGCACAACCTGAAGAAAAGCTCAGAATACGTTGTTGATGCTTATGGTAAAGCCCTGGTAAAAATGGGTGAAATGCGTAAGGATTTGGTGGTACTGGATGCCGATTTATCGTCGGATTGCCGGTTACGTTATTTCGAAAATGCCTATCCCGATAGGTTTATTGAAAATGGAATAGCCGAACAAGACATGGTTTCGATGGCCGGAGGATTAGCGAAAATGGGATTTCTACCCGTGGTAAATTCTTTTGCCAGTTTTTTAGCGTCAAGGGCCAATGAACAGATTTACAACAATTGCACAGAAAAAAGCAAGGTCATTTATGCCTGTCATTATGCAGGATTAATACCAGCAGGTCCCGGAAAATCGCACCAGAGCATTCGTGATATTTCTCTTCTAGGAGCTTTGCCATATATGGAAATTATACAACCCTGTAATGCCGAGGAAACTGCAATGGTAGTGAACTATTGTATCAACCACACCAACAATAATTGCGTAATCCGCATGAATATCAGTCCTTCACCCCGTAAGATCCGATTGCCCGACAATTATAAATTAACCCAAGGCAAAGGAGTTATCATAAGAGGAGGAAGTGACGCAATAATATTCGCCTACGGACCGGTTATGCTGAACGAAGCGCTATTAGCTTCAGAAATGCTTGCAGTTACTGGATTTGGGTTAGAGGTGATCAACATGCCGTGGCTAAATAGGTTAGATATAACCTGGTTTGAAAATATTATTTATAATCATGTTAAAATATTTGTACTTGAAGATCATGCACCGGTTGGAGGCTTGGGCGATTTTCTGCTTCATCAGATGATAAAGTATGACATGCTTGAATTCAGACAATTTAAAATATTTTCTGTAGAAGGTTTCCCGGCTTGCGGAACACCTTCGGAAGCTCTGCAATACCATGGACTTAATGGAGAATCCCTTGCAAAAAGAATAAAATCATTTGTGTATGAAAAACAAAGTAGCATTCAATAAAGATTATCCCGTCATCACCGAATCAAACAATTTGTACAAAAGGGCCACTGGATTGATACCGGCTGGAACACAAACACTGGCTAAAGGTCCCTCACAACACGTTAATGGTGTAGCACCTAAATACCTCATTAAAGGTAAGGGATCGCATGTATGGGATGTTGATGGAAATGAGTACATCGATTATAACATGGGAATTGGTCCGCTATCACTTGGGTATGCCTACCCAGCAGTAGACAAAGCTATAAAAAATCAATTGGAAGACGGTATTACCTTCTCTTTGATGCATCCATTGGAAGTGGAAGTAGCAGAATTGTTAAAAGAAGTTATACCCAATGCGGAATGTATTCGATACAGTAAATCAGGAGCCGATGTAACAAGCGCTGCCATCCGAATTGCCAGAGCATACACAGGCAAAAACAAGGTTTTGTGTTGTGGTTATCATGGCTGGCACGATTGGTATGTTGGAACAATGGCACGTAATGCAGGTGTACCTGAAAACGTAAAGGATCTTACTTATACCTTCGGATATAACGACATTGATTCATTAATTAATTCCATGGATAATGACGTAGCAGCTGTTATCCTGGAACCTTTAGTATTTGAAGCTCCAAAAGAGGACTTTCTGCATAGGGTGGCTGAAATATGCCAGCTAAAAGGAATTGTGCTGATATTTGACGAAATGTGGACTGGCTTTCGAATGGCCCTGGGCGGTGCTCAGGAGTATTTCAAAATCAAACCCGATCTGTCAACATTTTCGAAAGCAATTGCCAATGGCATGCCCATTTCAGTACTTACCGGCAAAAAAGAAATTATGCAGGTACTGAATGATGACGTTTTCTTCTTTACAACTTTTGGGGGTGAAGCGCTTTCACTGGCAGCTGCTAAGGCAACCATAAATGAAATGAAACATCAGGACGTTATTCAACATCTTGCATCCATGGGTGGTTTCCTGAGGGATGGCTACAATATGATAACCCAGGTTTTAGGAATGGATTATACCAGGGCTGTGGGATATAATTTCCGTTCTATGGTGACCTTTGATGAAATAGCTGGCAATCCGCTGGAATTGAAGTCATTTGTTCAACAGGAATTAATTAAACGGGGAATTCTATGGTCCGGGACCCACAACATATGTTTCTCACATTCAATAAGTGACGTTGAATATACCCTGGAAGCCTACAAAGAAGTTTTGTACCTGTTAAAAAATGCTGTTGAAAATAATACCGTTTTACAGCAGCTCAGAGGCACTCCAATACAACCAACCTTTCGAAAAACCTCGGATTTCAATACAAAACCTATTAGTCGTTGATTATGCAGGATCTGTTTTCTTTAAAGGATAAAGTCGCAATAGTAACCGGAGCTTTGGGACTCTTGGGGCGAAGCCATTGCGTAGCTTTGTGTGAAGCAGGTGCTTCAGTAATAGTTGCTGATCTGGACGAAAATAAATGTATCGATTTTGCATCAAAATATCTGAAAAATTCAATTGGAGTTCACCTTGATGTGACAAATAAAGAATCAGTATTTGCATTGGTAAAAAAGGTTCTTCAAAAGTTTGGTCGCATAGACGTCCTTGTTAACAATGCCGCCATCAATGATATGTTTGAAGATCCAAAGGCAGCTGCGGAACAATCCAAATTTGAAAACTACCCGCTTGAACTATGGCAGAAATCGATTGATGTGAATCTTACCGGGTCATTCCTGTGCTCCCAGGTAATAGGACCTCAAATGGTAGCACAGAAAAAGGGCAGTATTATTAACATTGCATCCACTTACGGAATTGATGCACCGGATCAGTCAATTTATATCGATCAGCAAGGTACCCAGTCATTCTATAAACCGCCAGCATACTCAGTTACCAAAGGAGGAATTATCATGTTAACAAAATACCTTGCAGCTTACTGGGGCAAAACAGGAGTTAGAGTGAATACCTTATCTCCTGGCGGTGTGAAAAACGGGCAAAACGACTTTTTTATTGCGAATTATTCAAAAAGAACACCTGTTGGAAGAATGGCTGAACAAACTGACTATCAGGGCGCCATTGTATTTCTTGCCAGTGATGCATCAAATTATATGACCGGTGCAAATCTTGTTGTTGATGGAGGTTGGACTTGCTGGTAAAACAAAAACTTCATATATGTATTTAGATCTGGATAGTGAAATTATTTCAAAAGCAAAAGACATCAAACTTTTGCTTACAGACTGCGACGGAGTATTGACAGATGCCGGAGTTTATTATTCCAATTTGGGCGAGGAATTGAAAAGGTTCTCACATCGTGATGGAATGGGAGTTGAAAGACTCAAAAAACTGGCAAACATTGAAACCGGGATTATTACAGGAGAAAATTCCAACATTGTAAATAAAAGGGCACGAAAGCTCGGTATCAATGAATGCCACTGCAATATTGGTGATAAATACTCAAAATTTCTGGAAATCATTGAACGTAAAAAAATTCACCCCTTACAGGTGGCCTACATTGGTGATGACACCAACGATTTAGAACTAATGAAACATGTTGGTATATCCGCATGCCCTGCTGATGCATTTTCCAGAATAATTGAAATAGCTGACATTGTAGTGGACAATAAAGGTGGCCATGGCGCTTTCAGAGATTTTGCCGAAATATTAATTGAATGTCGATTAAAATGAAAAGCATATGGATATAAAAAGAAGAGTTAAAGTTGGCGAAAGATATATTGGTGAAGGCGAACCCATTTATATAATCGCTGAAATCGGAATTAATCACAACGGGTCAGTGGAAATAGCCAAAAAACTGATCGACGGCGCTATTTTTGCCGGGTGCGACGCAGTGAAATTTCAAAAACGCACACCCGAATTAAGCACACCAACAGACCAGTGGAATATTGAAAGAGATACTCCTTGGGGCAGAATGACATACATTGAATACCGCCATAAAGTTGAATTTGGGTATGAAGAATATGCAGAAATTAACCACTACTGTAAGGAGAAAGGTATTCATTGGTTTGTATCTCCCTGGGATGAAAAAGCTGTTGATTTTATTGAAAAGTTCGACCCAATAGCTTTCAAGTTAGCATCTGCTACAATAACTGATTTTGGCCTTTTGAAAAAAGTAAAAAAAACAGGTAAGCCTATTATACTTTCAAGTGGAATGTCGTCCATGGACGAAGTTGAACTTGCTATAAATCTGGTTGGGACAGAAAGACTTTTACTGGCACAATCCACTTCTTCCTACCCATGTAAATTGAATGAATTAAATCTGCTCGTAATTAAGTCGTTTCTTGATAAATACAAAAATGTGCCAGTCGGGTATTCCGGACACGAAACAGGTCTCGCCCCCACTCTTGCAGCAGTTGCACTCGGAGCATCCTTTATTGAACGGCATATTACTCTTGATCGTGCAATGTGGGGTACTGATCAGGCTGCTTCAGTAGAAATCGGTGGTATGTTCAGGCTTGTAAAAGACATTCGGGATATAGAAAAAGCGCTTGGCGATGGAATAAAGAAAGTATATGACAGTGAAAAATCGTCAATGGCAAAACTTAGAAAGGTTACAGTTTCATTTTCAAAACAACAGATTCAATAATTTATTTTATTATTCAGGCTTATCCTTAAAACCGGTTAAATAATTGAGCCCCGCAATCCTAAATGAAGGTCCGGGGCTCAATTATGTATGAAATTTATGTAATTTTTCCATTATCAAATTATTTCAATTCATCTATTGCAAAAAGGATTTGTCCTTAAAACAATCCATGCCCCATAAGAGGCAACCGGAACGCGGCCATTTCCTCACTGTTTCTAACTACCAGGACGTTGCCAACCAATACCGGATGGTTCCATGTCTTACCTCTAATTGTTGGAAATCGTGCGAGTTCTTTGAATTGTTCGGGGGTTGCAGCAACCAAGGCCAGTTCTCCTTTTTCCGACAGTACCAGCAATATATCCTGATCAGCCAGCAGGAGAATCTCGCCTGCATAACGACCTCCTTTCCATTTGCGATTGCCGTTTTCGATATCGATGCATGTAAGGCTAGGGCCTTCAAAGCCGAAAATATGTCCTTTGTGAACAATGAGATCGTTAAAGTTTTGTATTAGAACACCGGATGACCAGATTTCCTTAGTGATCCAACCGCCAGATTCATGTTTGATCGCAACGCGCCTCATCCCTTTTGTGTACCCTGCACTAATCAAGATATCTCTTTCATTAATCAGAGCTGGCTGAATAATTTGGGTTCCCTGCAACGGGATCTTCCATAATTCCTTGCCATTGGCGGGTGAAAAGCTCGTCGCACCTTTATTACTCATAAATAAAATTTGTTTGACACCATCGGTTGTCAATAAATGTGGAGAGCTGTAGCTTTCGCCATCATCAGGACCTGACCAGCACTGACGTCCAGTAATAAGGTTATAAGCAATGACTTTGCCTGATATAGCAACTATAACGAGGCTGTCGACCACTAAAGGCGAACCTGTGTAGCCCCAACCTGGCATCTTTACCCTATTATCATGCGCTGCATTGCGAGACCACATTTTAGCACCGTCACGTGCATCAAGAACATTCAGAATCCCAGTTGCCCCTAATGTGCACACAAGACCATTACTAAGGGTAGGGGTCGAACGAGGACCCGCACCAGCATGTGAGTCCCAGAAACGAGCTGTATCGCTATGTATCCAGAAGGGTTCGCCAGTATTCAGATTATAACAAGTAACCATTTCGCATTCTCCACGTTGTTCCTGAGTGTAAAGTAAAGCACCATGTATTGCAAAGGATGAGCAACCCGGCCCGACAGATCGACGCCACATCTCAACCGGTGGTGTTTTAGACCAATCAGTTTTGATCGCCACACCATGAATGATCCCATCCCGATTAGGTCCACGAAAGCCAGGCCATTCGGCGTCTTTTGCAATGGACGCTGAATCCAATGCTATTGTTACCAGCTGATCCTTGGCTTTCGCCAACAATAGATCCTCAGATGTTTTAGACCATCTCCATGCAAAATATTGATGAGCTTCTCCATCCATTCCATCCGTTCGGAGGAAAGCCCAAAATCCGGATGCTAAAAAGATTGTAGCGATCATAGTTATGAGTCTAAGTTTACCAGAAAGTCGACGGGTGGCAACAGCCCATACAACAAAGGCAAGGCACATAACCGGAATTGAATACAAAGGGAACATCATTCCCATCATCGTTGTTGCAATCGACTTGTGGATGATATGCGACGTTGCGACCAACGCTGCTGCCATTAAAACAACAGCCAGCCAGCGTTCTAATCGTGGCCCCCTGCTAAGAAAGGTCCACCAGATGATGACAGCCAATCCCAAAAGGAGCCCTCCAAACAAACCAAATGCCATAGCACTGGGTATAAAAACTGGGATAGCAAATCTTATTAACCACTGTAGTATTACGATGGCCACACCTGGCCATAGCCTAAGCAGCTTCTTTTGAGTTGGTTCGTCATTCTTATTGTTGGTATTATTCATTTTTTATTAAATTTGGTTTATGTTTGACGATTTTGTGTCTGGATTGTTACATCCAAAATTAATAAGTAAATTTAATTGATCCTTTTAGAAAACTCAATCAGTTTAAATAGTTTCTCCTTTCGATTTCTGCATCACCTGAAACCCACAACTAATAGGAAATTGCAAATGCATTAAAATATATATTTTGATTGATTTGATCAGAATAATTTTAATAATTTATAGTTTGCCGATAAATCTAAATAGTATAAAACATGGTATATTTAAGTCACAAAAATCAAAAAGCTGCCTGAAACTCAGACAGCTTTTGATGAATATGAATTAATTTCCTGAAACTATTCTTTCACAATTTTATACGATTTGTATTCATTATTGCTATTGAGTTTCAGTAAATAGATCCCTGATGGTAGTGAACTGCAATCAATTGTTAGTTCATTTGCAGTATCAGTAATTGATTGATGGTAAACTAATGTCCCACTGATATTGAATATTTTCAATTCTACCGGACCATTTTCTGTAATCCCTGAAACCTTTACATGCAGGGCATTGCCAGTAATCGGGTTAGGATAGATCAGAACATTAGATGCAAAGGATTTATTGTTAACATTACTTGGTATTTGCCCTGCAATTATTTTAAATGCATCGAATTTGGAAATTACTCCTGAATGTTTTCCAACGCTGTATGTAACAATACTTATTGAATCAGTGCTTACGTTGATTGAACTGAACATCGGATCGCCTGCAACAAGGTCGTTTCCTCCAATGATTGGCCCGGTTTGCCCAAACCTTCCCGTAAACAATGACCAGTAATTGCTCATATTGATTGCACCTTCAGCAGCGTCCATCTGAACTTCTGTTCTTGGAGCATATTTTTTAATACCTGCCGAACTGTTTAAGAAATATAAAGTGCCTGAGCTAAGGTCGTAAGTACCACCCAATTTTCCGGTCAAATTCCTATCTACATCAACAGAAACTGTTTGCTGATTGGTTATTTTATCCGGAATCAGTGTCCTTGTTCTGCTATTTACAGGACCTATAACTTCATAAACGTGGTCATGACCCTGTAAAGCTAAATTAATCTTTAAACTATCGAACACTGGTCCCATCTTCTCACGTACTACCTTTCCGTCAGCATCGCTTTGGTGACTTGAACTACCGGTAAACATGGTTTTATGAAAAAACGCTATTCTCCATTTGGTATTTGGATTGGCTTTCACCTGGGTATTCATCCAATTGGCTGCCGAATCAAGCATCCCGGCTTTTGAATAATCTTCATACGACAAAGCCATGAACAGGGCATTTCCATAAACAAATGAATAATAACTACCGGGAACGGTTGACATATCCAAATCGAACTTGGGGTTCAACGTATTGAAATGGTTTGTTGCGTTTCTGTTTGAACTCTTGTCATGGTTGCCTTCTATCGGAGCCAAAGGAGTTGTATTCCAAACATCCTGCATGGTTTCAAACCACTGCTCATATTCCCATTCTGAATTTAGCGCACCGGATGTTTCTACCAAATCACCTGCTATTAATGCAAATTTTGCATCAGGAATGGTGGTTTTTGCTGCATGTATGGTCCTTTGCGAAATGTCAAACATTGAATCGCACTGTGCCTGGGTATCTGTAAAATACATGAAGGTAAATGGTTCTTTTGTGCTCTTTGCAGTTGTAAACTTACCTACCACGCTATAAGCACCTGTCGAACCAACCCTGTATGAATAAGTAGTGTTTGGTTTTAAACCGGTTACAACAGCTTTGTGGCTTACATAACTCTTTAATGTATTATTAGCTATTCCGGCCAAAGACAAAAGCTGGTTAGCTGCTACGTTATAATTCAAATTATTGATAGCTGTTGTTGAGGCATTAAAGGTTACTGCATTTCCAAATGCGGTTGAATCTTTTTCGCCTTCTATTATTTGAACCAAACCATCTGCAGCACCCGGGTTGGTAAACCATGTAAAGCCCATACGGCTTGTAGGATCACCGTTAATGGTCATGTTTACGTTGTATGGTTTATTTTTGGCAACAAGATTTTTCATAGCCATTTCCAGGTTGGCAATATTTTGTGGTGAGCCGTTGTTCTTCGCCGATTGAAGAAATCTTGAGAACAACGTCCAACTGGGAGTTGTATAATTTTCGGCAACTAATGAACTGGCTTTAATAATAGAAGTATCGGCCTTTACAAAAATCGGATTTGAATAGAACCATAAATCGGCAAATGCTTTTACTGCATTATTTGCACCAACCAATGTATCTGATAGTGGATTTCCGGCACCATCAGTTTCGTTTGTAACATTTAAACCAAAATTGGAACCACGTAAACGGAAGTACATTGAATCTTTGATATCTGTCAGTGTTAAACTCATTTCTTTCCATCCGTTACCAACATCGGTCCATGCTTTACTGATTATCCCTTTTGAATCGGCTACATTGCCAGCAGCATCAAAACGGGCAATTACTTTCGTCGTAGCAACCGTATCAATGCTATATTTGGGATCAGATGGTGTAATTTTGCCTTTTAAATAACCTGCTATAATATCAATATGGTTTAACATAGGATTGTTGCTACCACCATATGTATTAAAATTATTACCCTGAGGGTCACGGGTCTTGATGTGAAGTGTCAAACTATTTTCTAATAAATTAAGCCTTGCTCCCATTTTTACAGAATTAACGGGTTTGCTGGCAGGATATACTTCGAAAATTAATGAATCAATCAGATCACCTTCAACAACCCAGGTATTTCCTGAACGTAAACCATCAAGCACTGCTTGTGGATTAGTTATGTCAGTGGAATAAGTATAATTCTTTTGATATTCGCCTGGGAAGAAGTCTCCAGCAACATCATGACAGTCGGAATTTGCAAATAACCACCAGTTTCTGCCTTCAGATAACATAGCATCCCACAGACCTCCAACTTTAGCTGAAAAAACTCCAGTACCGCCATAGGTGCCTCCTCCAAATGCACTTTTGCTATAACCACCACGACCCGGATCTTTTTGATGACCTGGCATGCTTTCGAAACCAAAACATACACCCGGAGCAGCATTATTCATGTCGCGGAAATGGCTGATGGTATATTTCTTTTGTCTTTCGGGATGTGCTGGTATCAAATAACTGGTAGTCGGGTAATTTGTTTGTAACCAGGTGAGTGCTTCAAGTGTTTTAGTGTGGTCGTTAGGTTTGATACTTTTTGTCCATCCCTGGGCCACACCACCTGTTGCGTCGGCATCACTTCCGTCGAATGTAAATTCAAATTGTGCCAAAGGATTTACATTGGGGTTCACATTAAACTGATTGGCTATTAATCCCATGCTCCCGTGTTCATGACCTGGCACATTCATTTCATAACTTTGAATAACAAGCTTATCAGGATATAATGACCTTGTTCTTTGTATTGCAGAGAATGAAGAATCGCGTAACGATTGCCATCTCCACATTACCTGATGTCCGCCGGACATAACATTAGTTCCAATAATCGGTTTGGGGTTGTACGAATCCCAATAAACGCTTTTCCCAGAAGCTCCCAAATCCTTTCCGGATACAAGTCCATTCAATGTAAATCCACCTCCGTGTTCGCTGTTTGCCCACCAGTTAAGCCCAAACAGGTTGTTTTTATTCATCATATAATCGAAGCTGTACGAACCATCGGTAAAGGTTGTATGTTGGTGAAAGTCGCCGATGGTATAGCCGGCAATGTGAGATTGATTAAACTTCTGAACATCCAGTAATAAAGTTTTTCTTGCTCCAAATACTACCGGAGAAGAAGTATTCACGGTATCGGTATTCCAAAGACATTCGCGTACCGTTAAAACCTTCGAAACAGTATCAATCGAAATTAATTGGAAAGATAATTTAGTTTCATCAGTAGCCGAAATATTGCCTTTCATTGGTGAATCGACTTGAATAGTGTTGAGCACTATGTTATTGTCAGGACCGGTATAAACATAATAATTGTTCTGATTGTCGTTTCCATGAAAGTAAACAACGATATTCGGATGCGCTTTTACAAACGAAGCAAAACCTTTTTGTTCGATAGTACTGGGATCAGTTATCTTCTTAGCGCCATCTTTAAAAACTTCCGAAAGCAGGTTCTCAAACTTGTCGGTTGCATTGATGTTTTTTGTTCCATTAGGATTTGTAAAATGCTTCGATTCAACATTAGGCTGATCGTGAGTGAAAATAAGTACAGGGGTTGAAGGTGAAACATTTGCCAGATCGGTTTCCATCCACACACGTTCGGCAGAATCGGGCCACATGTTGACAAACATAAAGTGGATACCACCGGAGTTTTTCGAATAATGAATTTTTTCAGATGCATAATTATAATTACCAGATGGTCTTGGAGCCGGCATCATTAAATTATAGATATTCACCATAGAAGCAGAGTCTTTGAGAGGCGACATGGTTTTATAATACCCAATTGCATCTGATACATCATGATTACCCGGTAAAAGGAAGAGTTTGGATTTTTGTCCATCGTTATTTTGAAGCGCAAGATGATCAACATAATCCGTTTTAAATTGTGCCCAGGAGGCCGTTGCACTTTGGATTGGAGCTTCCTGACGGTTTGCAATGTCGCCTGTCATTATAACAAAATCGACTCCTCCCACAGTTTTGCCTTCATTAACACCGCCATCTTTTGGAAGTACCAGAGAGGAAAGATTATTCATTTTGGCAATCATTGCCCCGTTCACAACAGTTGCATTAACATTTGGCGATTTTTGAAATCTTGCCCTGGTTATCCCATAGTGTGCATCCGATGTGTAAACAAATTGCAATGTTTGCTTGGTTTGTGCCAAACCGGTATTTAAGTTTAAAGCAACATTGTTATCAGATGGCGTAAGGTCGGTCCATAAATATGTTAACATTCCGGCAAATGTTGCCTGACCATTGGCTGCCAAATAATCAATAAAAGACTTTTCACCTGCAGGCATTTTTTCATCACCTGCATAGTGAGCGGCATAGGCATTTACAACGTGAGGCGTCATTGCTGTAGCTGTTGCATCATCCAGCGAATAGGGAGGTTGCATGAGCGTATACTTTACAATGCCGGTCATCCCCTGATTTAAATAATCTTTGGCATATACCTGGAATGTTGTCCCATTTGTATTGTATTTAATGTTGTTAATTGTTCTGGTTACAACATCGAAATAATTATTCGAATTCAAATTCATTACCCTATAAGGACAAGGCCATGTAACCGTAGAGCCGGTTTCAATATCGTAAACAAAATTAGAACCTGTACCATTGTGTTTTGTAATGTCATTGGCATGATAATGCCCTGTGAACATAAGCTTTAAGCCTGCATCAGCCAGACGCACTGAAATGGTATCCCAACCTTCAACAACATATTCAGGGAAAGCAATACTTTGACCTGTGTAGTGTTCGGTTAAACCATGGTGCATCATACCTATAACCGTGGCTCCTGCAACCTTTGCATCTGCCAAACGAGCAAGCACCCATTGATAAGTTGCAGGTTTAAAACGACCGGCAGTTACCGGTTCATTTTGTGAGATATTCAAATCATACTCGCACACATCAATTCCTAAAATCCACAAATTGGATTTTGGCTTGGCTAAATAGGATAGCGATGATGGGTCTGTTGCGGTGGCTTCATCGTAACCAAAATGGCTGTAAATTGATTTGAAATCGGCAGGCGAGATATAATCAACGTTTGTTGTAGTACTTCCATTATAACTGACAGCATCTACATTATTCACATCATGATTGCCAGGGATAACAAAAACTTTTGTTACTCCATTCATTTCTATTGAATCGAGATATTTGGCTACAACCTGATGGCTTATTTTTTCTCCATCTTTTGTCAAATCGCCTGTTACCAGAAAAATTTCGGGTTTCTCATTATAAATCTGATGTACCAAAGCCTCTGTAATAGCTTTACTTTCCGCAAGCAGCTTTCGGTCTTGTGCCAGGTAAGTTTGGAACGCAACACCATCATTGATAAGTAGTGTGGGGTCAAAGTAATGAAGATCGCTTGCAGAACAGATTTTGATTGAATTTGTTTGCGCCGTCACAGCACCAGCTAAAGTCAACCAAACTGCTGCAAAAAGCAGCAAGTATTTCCCATAAGTAAATGCTTGCTTTTTCCTGAGTAGATTTTTTTTCATTATTAGTTTAATTTTTGGATTTATAAGCCTCCAAAAGTATTGCCCCTATCTTAATTGAAGATAAGGTTAACGTTAATTTAGAATTAAGTATGAGGATCCCTCTTCAATGCTTAAACGAACTTTACAAATAGGACATTTCATACGTAAATAATTTTTTGGTTAAGGTATGGAACCTCCATAGTAAATTTACATACGCTGTTTGTGTTTGCAAAACATGGAGGTTTCACATAAACTTAAGAATAACATAAACCTGACTTAATGGAAAGATTATTTATAAAAATGAATTTTGATCCTGATATTTTAACTTAAAATTTTAAATACATGCAAAGATTTACCCTCAACAAACTTTACTTTTTTGTTATTATACTACTATTAATATCCGGAAAGAATTATGCTCAAACCCATTACACCATGGCTTCCGGTAATTATTCTGAAAATTTTGATAATATAAGTGATACATTAGCCTGGCCTAATGGTTTTAATGGAACAAGTTCAGGTGAATGGAGAGGACTGGCTATTAATGCTACAGGAACAATCCCGGATGGAGTAAAGATTACAACTTCAACGGCAACAAAATTTGTTTCTGGATATAGCGGTGGTGTTCAAAGGGGTGATGGAACCAATGGGCCCATGGGCTCCTTAATTCTTTTATCAACAGGATCAACAGATAATAATTCATCAGTAGGTGTTGAATTATATTTAAATTTTACTTCTGCAATTGCTGGAACTCTTAGTTTTAGTTGGGCATCAGTAAACAACACAACGGGTAATAGAAATGGCTCATTACGTGTTTACGCCAGTACTGACGGAACTGCCTACACTGAACTCGTGAGTGCCCAAGTATTAAATTTTACAAATAATTCTCCAACATCAGGGACAATTTCGTCAGTGGCGCTACCCTCCACATTCAATGGAGCTTCATCTGCCAGAATTAGATTTTATGTTTGCAATGGAACTGGTGGTACTACAGGTAGTCGTCCAAAAATTAGTATTGACAATATAGTTGTTACCCAAATAGTTCCCACGGTATCAGCCCTAACCCAAAGCGCTACCAACGCTATTTCACAAACTGTAAATGTACAAAGTAGTGCCGCAGATGGCAAAGTTTATATTGTTTTAGAAGGTGTGCCGCAGGCAACTGTTGCCGATCTGGATGCAGCTGTAACCGCTAAAAGAGGTGCTTATGCCACGGTTATCGCTGCTAATTCGGACATTCCGATTTCAACCACCGGTTTGGTTGGAGGTACTTATTACGCTTATGCGGTAAACGGAGGGCTTTCTGCAAAAGGCACCAATCCCATTACCATAACCGACGTTAGCATTCCTGAAGTTACTGCTGCTACTCAAAGTACTTATAACATTACTGGTCAAACCGTGAATGTACAAAGCAGCGAAGCCGACGGTTTTGTTTATATTATTTTAGATGGCGCCACCATAGCGACTGTGGCTGATCTGGATAATACAGTTACATCAAACCATGGAGCAAAAACTTTGGTTACTTTAGCCAATACGGATATTCAGGTTTCTACAAACGGATTAGCACAAGGAACCTATTACCCTTATGCTGTTGATGGAGCTAATAATATTTCTACCAAAGGTA
>WSSedL1CaDRAFT_10000883_pt1 | contig 19507 bp, 13 predicted proteins | sample WetSurSL1Cattail_FD_9464 | JGI IMG/M metagenome (IMG submission 9464)
TTCTCTGAGAAGGATTAATTGGATCGAGGTGGTATACTTAAGGAAAGTTGCTAGGTGAGCTGCCGGATTTGGTTTATAGTGTGGATATTTTGAAACCCGCCGAACCCGTGGCCGAACTGGCGGATCTGGACCCGGAGCGGTATGGCGTCATCGTCAGCCAGGGTTATCGCCGGGGCCTGTTGTTGCCCAATTTGGAGGGAATTGAAACTGCCGAAGAACAAGTAGCTATCGCCATGCGCAAGGCCGGTATACCGGAACAGGCCGAAGTTGAGTTGGAGCGGTTTGAAGTAGTACGTTATACCTAATCTGCGGCCTAATATCATAAACTACACCGGAAGAGAAAGAAAGTAAAGATTGCCAAAGAGCGACCTAACTCTTGCTCTTCCCCCAAGATGTTAATTTTATAAGTCTTTTCAGGTGGAAGAGTAATCCTAGCCGTTGATCACTAAAAGCCTTTGGACAGCGAAGATATAGATTACTCTCCCACTGAACTTGCTTCTTTGAAATACTTCATTGGGGGAGAGCAAGAGAGGTCTACGTCTGAGTTTCGACATAAATCTATTTTCTGAGTAGGATTTTTAATTTATTAATTAAGTGAGTGAAATACATTGCAAGAAGCAAGTTATTATCAAGCAGAAACAGACTCAAAGATGGCTTGCCTGTTATGTCCGCAGGGTTGCAAATTACTCCCTGGAAAGACCGGATTTTGTAAGGTCAGGCAGCATCTGGACGGAAAGCTGATTACATCCAACTATGGGATGGTTTCCAGTATTTCCTTGGATCCGATCGAAAAAAAACCGTTGTATCACTTTTACCCGGGCCGGACGATTTTATCGGTGGGGACTATCGGTTGTACTTTAGGATGCGAGTTTTGTCAAAACTGGCAGATCTCCAGAGAAGAAGCGCCTTGCAGGATGGTCAGTCCCAAGGAACTGGCTGAATGGGCTAATGAAACCCATCAAAGCGATGGTAATATCGGTTTGGCTTACACCTATTCCGAACCGGGCGTGTGGTTTGAATTTTTAATGGATACCATGCCGCTGATTCATGAACGGGGTTTAAAAAATGTGCTGGTAACCAATGCTTTTCTCAACCCCGAGCCGTGGCGGAAATTATTGGAGTGGACCGACGCCGCCAATATTGATCTTAAAGGTTTTGATGAAGGATATTATCGTAAACTTTGTCACGGCAAGTTAGAGCCGGTATTGGACAATATAAAGGCCGCAGTGGGGAAGATTCATCTAGAGTTGACCACCCTAATTATTCCGGGCGAGAATGATAGGCCGGAAGAGATCCAAGCCATGGCGGAATGGATCGCCAAATTGGATCCGGAGATCCCGCTGCATCTTTCCCGCTATTTCCCCAACTATAAACTCTCCATACCTCCCACGCCTGAGGATACGATGAACCGGGCCGCTGAAATAGCCCGGGAATATTTGAAATTTGTATATCTGGGTAATGTGGGCGGGGTCAGTGATACCTGTTGCCCGGATTGCGGCGCATTGTTGATAGCGCGAGAAGGGTATAAAACCAGGGTGGTTGCAGATAAGCACTGCCCACAGTGCGGGCGGGAAGTGAAAATAGTCTAAAAATTGCTTCGCCGAGAAGGATTAATTGGATCGAGGTGGTATACTTAAGGAAAGTTGCTAGGTGAGCAGGAGGATTTTCCATCATGAAAGTGACCATCGCCCAATTGAATCCGATTGTTGGGGATATCAAAGGAAATTTACAGAAGGCAAAAGAGGTCTTGGCCGAAAGTAGTACCGCCGGAGCGGATCTAATTGTTTTTCCGGAACTTTTTTTAGTGGGGTACCCACCGAAAGATTTATTGGAAAGAGCTTGGTTCATCCAAAAAGTGGATCAAGCAATTAACGCGTTGGTTCAAATGTCTGTCGATTACCAAGAAACGGGCATCCTAATTGGAGCGCCATTGCCAACCGGTAGAGATACCGGGAAAGGTTTAGCCAATACGGCAGTGCTGATTTATCGGGGTGAAGTCCTTTTAGTGCAACAAAAGTCACTATTACCGACCTATGATGTGTTTGATGAAGCGCGGCATTTCGACCCGGCTGTTGAAACCCAAGTGGTCTCATTTAAAGGAGAACAGTTGGGCATTTCTATCTGCGAAGATGCCTGGAATGATCCGGATTTCTGGCCGGAACAGATGCTTTATGATGACGACCCAATTCAGAAGTTAGCCGATCAAGGGGCTACCCTATTGATTAATATATCAGCTTCCCCGTTTCATCACGGGAAAGATGAGCTTCGTTACAACCTGATCCGGAATCATGCCAGGAAGCATCATGTCCCATTTGCCTTTGTAAATCAAGTCGGCGGAAATGACGACTTAATCTTTGACGGCGGCAGTATGTGCTTTGATGGGGAAGGAAATCCTATTATAGTGGCGCCATTTTTCAAAGAACATATCCAGACCGTTGATATGAGTAAAATGGGGGCCCCAGGTTCCTATCGGCCTTATGAAAAAATTGAAGCGGTTTATCAGGCATTGGTACTGGGCCTGGGGGATTATTTAAGAAAGTGTGGCTTTAACCAGGCTGTGGTTGGCTTGTCGGGTGGTATTGACTCTGCTCTCACCGCCACCCTTGCTGTAGCTGCTCTGGGTAAAGAGAATGTATTGGGGATAACCATGCCGTCACATTTTTCTTCAGGAGGCAGTGTGGAGGACTCCCGGCAGTTGGCTCAGAATCTCGGAATTCAATTTAAAGTGATCCCCATCGCACCGATATATCAAGCCTATTTAGGGACATTGACCGGGGATTTCCAGGGGAAAGAAGCGAATGAAACCGAGGAGAATATCCAGGCCCGGATTCGCGGTAATATTTTAATGGCTTTTTCCAATAAATTCGGTTATCTTGCCCTTTCTACCGGCAATAAAAGCGAATTGGCGGTTGGGTACTGCACTCTGTACGGCGATATGAGCGGGGGCCTCAGCGTAATCTCGGATGTACCCAAAACCATGGTTTACGAACTGGCGGAATATGTTAATCGCGTAAAAGAGACCATTCCCCATAATACGATTGCGAAAGCTCCTTCGGCTGAATTACGTCCGGACCAGACGGATCAGGACACCCTGCCGCCGTATCCGGTGTTGGACAAGATATTATATTATTATATTGAAGAAGGGTACTCTCAGGAGGAGATTATTAAATTGGGGATGGAACCGGAAACTGTTACGTGGGTGATCCGGACGGTGGACCGCAATGAATATAAACGGAAACAGGCTGCGCCGGGATTGAAAGTTACCTCCAAGGCCTTTGGCGTGGGACGCAGGATGCCGGTGGCCAAGAGAATGGAGTATTAAGACAAGTGCTCTGATCATTGCCCAGGGCAATGCTCTTAGCTGGTTGACGATTTGAAATCAATGTATTATAATTATGCTATTATTTTTTAACTGTAAAAACTGAGATGGGGAAGAGTAACGTTTGACGCGAGCCCTAGAGAGCCGGGACAAGGTGCAAGCCGGTGCTCTGCCAAAACGGGAAAATCACCCCGGAGTTGCGTTCTTGAAAACAGATTCATCCCTGAGCAGGCAAGTTTGATAGGCCGTTAGGGGATTAATTCGTAGAGAATGCCGGTATTCACCGTTATCGATAACAAGCGAAAAAGCAGACGCTTTTTAAGCTGGGTGGTAACGCGGGTATATAAGACTCGTCCCATATTGGGGCGGGTTTTTTATTTGGATAAGATAAACTCAAATAAAGTTATGAGGTTCCTATGATTGTCGCTCAAAACAATACGGAAAACGGTGAAGTTATTTTGCGGCAAGGTCCGGCCGGTTATGAGATTATCGTGGATGGTCAGTTCTTAATGTCCACTTCCAGCGGGGAGTCTTCGATGGCACTGGTGGAACTTGGTTTGGCCCAGTTAGCTCCCAGGGGCAGGTTACAGCTTTTAATCGGCGGTTTGGGTTTGGGCTTTTCGTTGGCCACTGCTTTAGCTAGTGCCGCTGTTACAGAAGTGACCGTGATTGAGTTGGAGGCTCAGATCATTGAATGGCACCGTCGGGACTTGTTGGGCGGAACAGTCTGGTTGCTGGATGATCCCCGGACTACCATTTTGCATCAAGATCTTCTGAAGTATATCGATGAAACCAAAAATCAATTTGATTTAGTCGCCCTAGATATTGACAATGGACCGGACTGGCTGTCCCATGAAGCCAATTCGCAACTTTACGGTTCAAAATATCTACGACGTTTGCAGGAGATGCTGAAACCGCAAGGTGTCCTGACAATCTGGTCGGCGGCTGCATCAGCTGCCTTAAAGCAAGATTTGGGTCGGATTTTTAGCGATATTGAGGAAATAGAAATCGCCGACCATAACGGGGAAGGAAAGCAAATTTCGGCTTTTGTATATGTTTGTCGGTAATTTTAATTCTTATTTGGTTGAATAAGGAAGGGGAAAACGATGCATCAATTTAAAGAGGTTGACACCAAATTACCAGTGAAGAAGCGTGAAGAGGATATTTTAAGTTTTTGGTTAAGCGAGAAAATTCCTGATCGCAGCGTCAGCGAACGCGAAGGTTCACCACGGTATATTTTTTATGAAGGGCCGCCCACTGCCAATGGAAAACCGGGCATTCATCATGTACTGGCCCGCACCTTGAAAGATACCATTTGCCGTTATAAGACGATGCAAGGGTATCAGGTACACCGCAAAGCCGGTTGGGACACCCACGGGTTGCCGGTGGAGATCGAGGTGGAAAAACAGTTGGGCATCTCCTCCAAGCCGGAGATTGAAGCCTATGGCATTGAAGCCTTTAATAAGAAATGCCGTGAGTCGGTTTTTACCTATGAGAAAGAATGGCGGCGGTTGACTGAACGGATCGCTTATTGGATCGATATGGATCATCCCTATATCACCCTGGATAATAATTATATCGAAACGGCCTGGTGGATCTTGAAACAGTATTTTGATCAGGGGCTGATCTATGAAGGCCATAAAATCATGCCGTATTGCGCCCGTTGTGGGACTCCTTTAGCCTCTCATGAAGTTTCATTGGGATACAAGGATGAAACCATCGATTCTATTTATGTGCGGATGAAAGTTGGCGGTAAGGACGGGGAATATTTCCTGGTCTGGACCACCACTCCTTGGACCCTTCCTTCCAATGTAGCGTTGGCCGTCAATCCCGAGTTCACTTATGTACGGGCCCGGAAAGTCGGGGATGACGCGGTTTATATTTTAGTGAAAGACCGAGTTCAAGCGGCTTTGGGCAAAGACAGTGAAATCATTGAAGAGTTCAAGGGCGCGGATCTGGTCGGCATGAGTTATGAACAACTGTTACCTTTTCTTAAAGCCGGGGAAAATGCCTTCAAAGTTTATCCGGCAGGGTTTGTCTCCACCGAGGACGGTTCCGGGATTGTGCATATCGCGCCGGCTTTTGGTGAGGACGATTATCAACTGGGCAAGAAATTTAACCTACCTATTTTGCAGCCTGTCGATAAACAAGGCAAGTTTACCGCCGAGGTTACTCCTTGGGCAGGGCGTTTTGTAAGGGAGACGGATCTGGATGTTACCCGGTATTTGAAAAGCGAGGGCAAACTTTTCTCCAAAGAACGGTTGACCCACTCCTATCCGTACTGTTGGCGCTGCGATACTCCGTTACTTTATTATGCCCGTAAGTCTTGGTATATCGCTACCACCAAGTATAAAGACTTGATGATTGAGTGTAATAAACAGATCAATTGGTATCCGGAACATGTCGGGAAAGGCCGTTTCGGTAATTGGCTGGAGAATATGATCGATTGGTCGCTCTCCCGGGACCGCTACTGGGGGACGCCGCTTAATATTTGGAAATGCGAATCCTGCTCCAAGTTGACCTCGGTCGGTTCGCGGCAGGAACTGGCAGAGCGGGCTATTGAGAACGTTGACCCCAAAACCATTGAACTTCACCGGCCGTATATTGACGATATTCATTTAAAATGTGAGTGTGGCGGCAGGATGAGCCGGACGAAAGAGGTCATTGATTGTTGGTTTGATTCCGGGGCCATGCCCTATGCGCAACAACATTACCCGTTTGAGCATAAGGATAATTTTGATCAGCTCTTCCCGGCCGATTTTATTTGTGAGGGGATTGATCAAACCCGGGGCTGGTTTTATTCGCTACTGGCTATTTCATCCTTCCTATCCGGGCGTCCTGCCTATAAGAATGTAATGGTTAACGATCTGGTGCTGGATAAAAACGGCCAAAAGATGTCCAAGACACGGGGTAATGCCGTTGAACCCTGGGGGTTGCTAGAGAAATACGGCGCCGATGCTACCCGTTGGTATTTGCTGGCGGTGTCACCGCCCTGGACGCCTACCCGTTTTGACGAAGACGGGGTTAAGGATGTGTATGCCAAATTCTTCGGTACTTTGCAGAATGTTTATTCTTTCTTTACCTTGTATGCCAATATCGACGGGGCCGATCCGGCAACGTACGACATCCCGGTAGGCGAGCGTCAAGAAATTGATCGTTGGGTTATCTCACGGTTGAATTCCTTGGTCAAGGGAGTCCGGGCCGATATGGACTGCTTTGATCTGACCCGGGTAGTCCGGGCAATCCAAGCATTTGTCATTGATGATGTTTCCAATTGGTATGTCCGGCGGACTCGGGACCGTTTCTGGGCTTCCGAGATGGATAACGACAAAATGTCGGTTTATCGTACGTTGTGGGAAGTTTTACTGGCGGTCGCCAAACTGAGCGCGCCTTTTGCGCCCTACATGGCGGAAGAGATCTATCAGAACTTGATGCCCGGGTCGGCTAAGCGCTGTACGGTTCATCTTGAAATTTACCCCGAGGTCGATGAGACCTTGATCAATCCGGATTTAGAGGAACATATGGGATTGGTTATTGAGCTGGTTTCATTAGGCCGGGCCGCCCGCAATAAGGTACAGATCAAGGTAAGACAGCCGTTATCCGAGATTTTAGTAAACCGCAAGAAACAGAAAATCCTGGTTCCAATGGAGGGCCTGGTCAAAGAAGAATTGAATGTAAAGGCGATTCAATATGTAGACAATCCCGATCAGTATGTATCTTATACCATTAAGCCTAATTTCCCGGTTTTGGGACCGAAATACGGTAAGTTTTTAAAAGGAATCGAAGCGGAACTGGCAAATGGCGACGCATCCCAATTTATTAAGACCTTACGGAGTAGCGGTGAGCTGAAATTCACAATTAACAGCACTCCGGTTACCTTGAAGGAAGAGGATGTGGAGATTCGGACCAGTGAAGAGCAAGGCTATGTGGTGGAGATGAACGGGGATAATTACGTGATCTTGAATACTGCATTGACTACGGAACTGGTGCAGGAAGGCCTGGCTCGCGAGGTAATCTCCAAAGTTCAGAATATGCGCAAGAATGCCGGCTTTGAGTTAACCGACCGGATCGAACTGATGTATACAGCTGATGATGAGGTGGCTGCAGCAGTAGCGGCTTTTGAGAAATATGTAGCCGATGAGACATTGGCGGTATCGGTTAAGAGACAGGAACAGACAGAAGCCGGATTTGAGAAATGGGATATCAACGGGCATGCGGCCGAGATTCATGTGGTCAAAGCGTAGCTTGTAAAGAGAATTAAAATGGGGCCCTGGAAGGCCAAAATCCGGGCCAAAAAGAAGTTCTTGTAAAATAAAAGCGCGAATTTGATATGCTAAGCTTTCTTAATGACTTGGCATATAGGATCCGCGCTTTTCGCATGAATGGAACCTTTTGAGGATTTTTCGTGGCTGACGATATTGAGTGATATTACACAATTTGCTGCTTGATTTATTATCCAATTAAAAGCAACTTAGTATTAAACCTCGATCCGGCAAGCTTTTAATTTAAAAGGATTTTGAAGTTACTTACCGGATTTATTTAAATTTGGTATTTTCACTTATTCCCAATTTTGTCGAAAAAACGCTTTGATTTTAAGACGCTGGAAAATGATCGGGTATGCCATAACAAAAGCAGCAAACAAAGTCGATATTATGAGTACCTTGGAAGAAATTACATGATCCATCCCGGCGCCGTAATATGTTAAAGATGCTATGGGTATAAATAGTCCAATGCCTGATAATAAACCGGGAGAAAACCGCTTGCTTTTTAAAACGGGGAAGATATGAAAGAAAAAGACGTTTATAAGCATAAACGCGGGATAGGAAAGCGCAATCATTGGACATTTCCATCCGATAATTGCCGAAACGCATCCATATAGGATAACAACTCCATTAAAAACATAAAACTCATTCCATTCGGCGGGTAATTTTAGAAATCCCCGGGCCCAGCCTTTCCAATCAAAAAGCAATTCCTCCACAATATGCAGACCATATGCCAAAGTGGCAATCCATAAAAAATATTCGTGCGACATGGTAATTCCTCCTCATTAATTTAAACATTGTTTTAAATTATGTTTTAATTATATATTTTAATTTTAAGGATTGTCAAGCAAAAAATAAACACATAATGTTAAACTGGTTTGACAAAATTACAGTTTACTTATAAAATATGAGTCAAACAATATTTTAAACAAAATTGGAGATTAGGAATAATCGAATGGCAGAAAATGCGATTAACTCTACCACAAAAGATAAGATTTTGGAAGCTACTTTGGAGATCATATCCAGTCAAGGATTTCAAAACGTTACCATCCGGAAAATTGCCACGGTTGCAGGAGTTAATATCGCAGCGGTAAACTATCATTTCGGTTCGAAAGATAATGTTGTCAGCGCAGCTCTTGAATATTTAATGGTCCAGGCAAAAAACATTTTTAAATGTCTATCGAACAGTCATGAAACTCCGGAACAGCGACTAAGAAATTTTGTGGATAAGCTCGCTAAAAATTTTTCGAAGTATCCCGACCAAATCCAATACCTGATTTATCAAAGCATTCATGATCAAGCAACTCCCAATAAATTTCAGGAATATTTAAAAACCGAGGGTATTGATTTAATTAAAGCTGCGATTCAAGAAATTCGTCCCGCGGAAGACGATGTCACTTTGCAAATGCGAGTTACACAATTATTCGGTTGTTTGGCATTTCCGGTCTTGCTTGGAAATCGCAGTACAGAAATCTTTGGAGTAGAGCTCAATGACTCTAAAAAAAGGAAAACTTATGTTGAGTTTCTGCTCAAAAGTATTATGCCATGACTAAAATAGCAAACAGCTCGACTGTATTATTGGGGCAATCATTATGGAAATAAGCAAAATATTAAGAAACGGTAGGTGAGTTATATGAATGTTTACGAGGCGGCCATTCGAAGAAGGACTATACGAAAGTATACACAGCAACCGATTGAAAGAGCTTTACTGGAAAAATATATCGATGCAGCCAGGCTCGCTCCTTCCGGCGCTAACATGCAGCCCCTCAAATATGTAATTGTTGATGAACCCGTAAAGGTAAAGCAGGTTTTCGAAAATGTGAAATGGGCTGCCTATATCGCGCCGGAGGGTGATCCCAAGGAGGGTGAAAAACCGGTGGCCTTTATCGTAATCATGGCCGATACCGAAATCAAAAAGGCAGGTTATGAACTGGATGCGGGAGCTGCCGCCCAAAGTATTTTTCTGACCGCCTGGGAAGACGGAGTCGGTACCTGCTGGATGGGAGCGATCGACCGGGATAAGATCAAGGAAGTGTTGGGGATTGCGGATTGGTATTTGATCAATACGGTGATTGCTTTGGGGTATATGGCGGAACATCCGGTGGCTGAAGATATGAAGGATTCGGTGAAGTATTATAAGGACGATGCCGGAGTCTTGCATGTGCCGAAGCGGACGTTGAAAGAGGTTTTGGTGGAAACAGAATCGTGAAGGAAATGGAGCTGTTTATAAACAAAAAGCGGGCACTATGAAGCGGAAGGCTTCATAGTGTGTTTTTTATTTTCTCCGGTCTTTCCGGGGGAAGTTAGTATCCGCACTTTACATATAAATTGAAAGAGGAACGGTATATAAAGTCCCATGCAAGGTACGTTTAGCGGCAAGTATTCGTATGTAATAAAAACCTTTCCTTAAAGCAGGAAAGCTAGGACGGATACCGAATTGAAATCCCATATAAAATTGAATTGCAGTAAATTAAGTTAAAGGAAAATGGTTGATGGACGAACAAGATATCAAACCTTTAGTCGAAGTCAGTTATTTAAACCAAGGGAATACTTGGCGCTACCGGGCTATTTTAGGATATTGTTTCAGGCAGCATGAGCGCTTGCATCATTATGTATATCCGGAAGAAATATATGATTATCTGCATACCGATTCCCTATTTGGCAGCTATTCCGAGGAACAATTGCAACAAGATTTAAAACAGTTGGTGGACTGGAAGAACCTTATCCCGCGGCAGGAAACCGGAAGAGTACAAACGATTGATGATTTTAAACGCAAGAAATTCCGTTATCAATGTACCCCCTATACCATTGAGATCGAGCGGATGATTGTCCGCTTGCGCCAACTGGGTGACAGCTTCGGCGGTTCACTGGAAGCCACTTTGTTTGAACGATTACAAAAAGCCCTAAGTCAATTACAGGAACAGGGAATGGTCCTGGATGACGCGGAGTTGAATCAAAGCTGGGAGGACTTATACGGCTATTTTCGCAATATGGTCCAAAACGCTTCGGATTATTTAGCTCATTTAAAAAGTGATAAAGTGGAAGAGCAGATGATGACTGCAGCTTTTGTTGTTTATAAAAACGCTTTTACCCAATATTTGCAGAATTTCATTTTAAGCATGCAACGGGCCTCTTTTAAAATTGAAGCCCTTCTTAAAAAGGTTTCACCGCAATTGATAGCGGAAATAACCGGGCGTTTGGCTGATTATCAGTTAAGTATTCCGCGGCTGGATGCAAAGCCCAGCCGTGAAGAATTGATCATAAGTTATCGTGATAAATATCAAAGCATGGCGGAGTGGTTTTTGGGGCGCCCGGGTCATCCCAGTGAATTGTTATCGTTACAAAACGAGACTACCGAGACTATCCGTCGGATTACCCGTTTTGCCCAACGATTGGGAGAACGCGCTCAAGCGTTTCGGAGCCGTCGCCACGATTATATCCATTTGGCCGGATGGTTTGCGGGCATGGAAGATATTGGCGAGGCTCATCAACTGGCGTCACTGCTATTTGGCGTGAGCCGGACCCGGCATCTATACGGCGGAATGCGGTTAAGTGACAATATAGAAAGTAAAATTTGGGAAGAACCGCCGACGGTTGTTACTCTAATTCCAAGGGTGAGCGGTTATCGTGAAAAAACCAAACCCGGCGCAGTTATTAACCGGAGTAAGGAAAAACAGGAAACGCTTCGGGAATACCTCATCGAGCAGCGTCGCAATGAAGCTTTAATCGAAAAGTTAATCGTTGATGACAAAATTATCATGGCAAATTTGGACGAGATCGACGTTTTTGTCCGCAAGACTTTGCTTAGTTGGATAACACGGTGCATGCAAAGCCGGGACCGGACGATTCAGACCGAAACCGGACGCACAATATGGTTAAAAGACGACCCCAGCGGCCGTAGAATTGTCTTGCAGGCAGCGGATGGCGCCTTGGAAATGCCGAACTATATTTTAGAAATCACGTCAAGTAATGAGAAAATAGGAGAAATCAATGGCTGAAGCCCAAAATGCCGCATTTGACGAGGCAGCCCGGGAAGCATTAGCGCTGCTATTGGATAATTACTGGATCTTCCGGGAAGAACAGCCGGAACAATATCAATTAGTCCGCCAGTATGAAACCCTGCTGCGGAATTATTTTTTTGAGAAATGCGGTTGGCGGCTCTTGCAGCATCCTCAATTTTATAAATTGGAAAAAATTCCGGCTCGACCTGAGTCGTGGATGGGTATTGTCGATTTTCAACATCCGCGGGACTACGCTTTATTATGCACAGTAATGGCCTTCTTGGAGGAAAAAAGCGTAGATGAACAATTTCTTTTAAGCGAGCTGTGCGAAAGCATTCTGGCGCTCTATCCTCATGAAGCCGAATCGGTTGAAAACCTAAACTGGGAAAATTATGACCATCGCCGTTCATTGGTACGCGGTTTGAAATATGCAGTGGATACCGGATTAGTCCGGTTGGTGGATGGAGATGGCGAACAGTTCGCCATGCGCCGTGATAGTGAAGCCTTATATGAAGTTACCTTAATGTCCCGTTACTTTTTGCGTTCCTATCCCAAAGATCTGCATCAATATTCCGGTATGCATGATTTGCAATCCTCCGAACATTTTGATGAGGAGGCTTTGACAGGTACCGGGCGGCGGGTCCGGGTATACCGTCATTTGCTGTTAACTCCTTCATATAATGCCGCGGAAGCGCGAGCGGAAGATTTTCTCTATTTGCGGACCATGAATAAACGGTTGGCGGAAGAATTGGAAAGCCACATCGGGTTGCAATTGGAACTTTATAAAGATTGCGCCATGCTCATAAGTACCGAAAGAAACAGTTGGTGTAAACAAATATTTCCATTGCCGCAAAATGGGTTGCATGCGGTGATGTTACATTTCGCCCGTTTTTGTCGGGATGAACGCTGTGTAAGCCCGGATTGGCAGGATATTTTGACCCTCTTTGAGCTGGAAAAGTTGGTTGAACGGTGCCGTAAACTGTATGGTTCCGGATGGACTAAGGAATACCGAGAAATGGGACCCAGTAAACTGGTTATCACTCTGCTGCAGGAATTAATTTCCTGGAAAATGGCGGATTCCGATCCGGAAACCAAATTAATCGAATTAAGACCGCCCTTTTGGCGCCTCATTGGCCGCTATCCGGAAAACTATCAAGTCCAGGGTTTGGGAAAGGAATCGTGAAATTATGGAATGTTCTTTCAATAAATGGTGTTTAAACCGCGCCGGCTTGTTAAATTATTGGTATTATGACGATGAAGAATTTCAATTTGCCGATGGCCGGCTGTTATTACGCGGTGGCAATGGTTCCGGAAAATCGGTGACGATGCAAAGTTTGATTACGGTGTTGCTTGATGGGGTCAAAAGTCCGGACCGCCTGGATAGTTTCGGTTCCCGCTCGCGCCGAATGGAAGATTATTTATTGGGAGAGAAAGAGATTGTCGATCGCGACGAACGCACCGGTTATTTATATCTGGAATATAAGCGGCAGTCCAGTGAACAATACTTGACCACCGGTATCGGGTTACAAGCCAGACGCAATAGTGGTCTGGATTTTTGGGGATTTGTAATCACTGATAATCGCAGGATTCGCTATGATATGACCCTTTATAAGCCGGAAATCAGCCCCGAGGACGGCTCCAAGCAACATGTGCCGCTCACCCGGTCTGAATTGGAACGATTGATTGGGGGCGGCGGGCAGGTGGTGCGTTCCCAAAAAGAATATATGGAATTGGTAAACCGGCATATCTTTGGGTTTGCCACCATTGACCAGTATCAAGAACTGATGAAACTGTTGATCCAATTACGGAGCCCGAAATTATCCAAAGATTTTAAACCCAGTGTGATTTATGAAATCCTGAATGAATCGTTGCCTTCTTTGTCCGATGAAGAATTGCGCCCTTTATCGGATACTATTGAAAGTATGGAACGGACCAAACTCCAACTGGAGCAATTGGAACGGGACAGGCAGTCTTTGCTGAAACTGTGCCGCTATTATGACGAATACAATCAATTTGTATTCTTTGAAAAGGCGGAACTGGCTCAAAAAGCCAAACAACGCTTGTTACGGCTAAACCGGGAGTCCGAAGCTTTGACACAGCAAATCAAAGAGGATGAGTTGAAGGTAGCCGATTTGAAACTTCATCAACACGAGCTGGAACAAGAGCTTTTTCTTCTTCAACGTGAGCGGGGAGAGCTTGAACAGCATGATGTTTTTCGGGCTGAGCAACAAAAGCAGGAACAGGAACGGCGCCTGGACGGGCTCATGATAACCAGCCGGGGTAAAGACGAACAATTAATTGCAAAGCAGCGGCGGGAAAAAGAAGAACGGCAACAGATGCATCAATATGAAGCAAATGCGGAAGCGGATCAAATGCAGATGACCGAAATCATGCAGGATTTGGATGCGGCTGCATCGGAAGTCGGTTTTGAGAGTCATATGATTATAACCCGTGCTTTTAAGGAACAAAATCAAGCTTTTTCGTTTACAGCCTGGCGTCAAAACAGTAGGCAGTATATGGAAAAACTAAGGTCGATCTTGGAATTATTGCAACGTCAAAGCGAAACCCGCAAATTGCGGGAGCGGATGGAACAAGAATTAGCCGAAGAGCGGCATCTGCTCGATGAGTACCGCGCCGAACACCGCCGTCTGGAACAAAAGTTTATTGATTGCCGCGATCAACTCTTGGCCGATTTCTATCAGTGGCGGCAGCAATTTGAAACGGCATTACCCATGGAACAGGAAGAAATGCGGCAGGTGGCTCAATGCCTGCAAGGGTTATATGAGGGACGTTCCTGGAATGATGTGAAAGCGCCGGTTGAAGCGGCCTATGGCAGAAGACTTACCGCAATCAATCGGGAATTAGGGTTAACCAATGCCAAAATCAGTCAATTGGAAGAAGAGGAGCAGACCCTCACTCAGGAACTTAACCAATGGCGTAATCAATTGGAACCGGAGCCGGAACGTTTGCCGGAGACGCGAGATACTCGAATTTTGCTTACTGATTTGGACATCCCTTATATGCCGTTTTATGCGGCAGTCGAGTTTCAAACCCAAGTACCGCCGGAAATACGGGAACGAATTGAGGCCGCGTTAACGGAGATGGGGATTCTGGATGCCTTAATTATTCCGGAGAACCGGTTGCGGGATATTCCGGCCGGGGATAACTTCGGTATGGTGATTCATCCTCAGCCCCAAATCATGACCGCCACTTTAGCGGATTATTTAATACCGACTCCGGACGGCAAAGGAATTACATGGGCGGATATCGATGCAGTATTACGAACTATTGTGATTGATAATACCCTAACTTGGTCGGACGCTTCCACCGCTGCAGATCAAACCACTGTAGTACCGGAAACCGGGACTTACAGGATGGGGATTACCAGTGGCCGTGCACCGCACCGACAGGCTGCCATTTATATCGGAAAACAGGCCCGTCAGGAATACCGTCGGCAGCAAATGAGCATTTTAGAGCAAAAATTACTGGAATTAGGACAGGAACAAGAAAAACTGTATGCGGTATGTAATGAATTGCGGCAACAATTGGCTAAGGTCGGACAAGCGATGGAAAGTTTTTTAGCTGAAAAAACCATCCGTGAACTCTATCAAGACAAGGCTGCCAAATTGAATGATGTCGGCCGACAGGAAAAACGGGTGGAACAATTCGACAGCCGTCTAAGGGAGGTTATTTCCCAGTTTCAAGCTTTACGGGAACTACTGCAAACTAGCAGCGCCGGAGGTAAATTGCCCGCAACGGAAGAGGCTTATCGCGAAGCTTTAAAAGTGTTTGACGAATACCGGCATGGTTTGCAGGAACTGGAAATATCCTGGCATAGTTATGAAAATAATCAAAGTAATACCTGCCGTACCCGGGAGCGATTGACTGAAATTGAGTCGGATGTGGATGGTTTAAAAGGCGAACTGTATTTATTGCAAGAACAGATAAACGGTTTGAAAATGGAAATCGTCCAAATCGAAAGGCGTATGCAGGAGATGGGTGCTGCAGAATTGCGAGAGCGAGTGCGGGAAGTTACGGAACGGTTGGCAGCGATTCCGGAAGAGAGCAAAGTAAATACCACCAAGGTTGTATCGCTGGAAAAAGAGTTGGAAATCAATCAAAACCGGTTGCAAGTTTTAGCTGCTAAAAATATCTTTTACGAACAGCTTGGCAACTGTTGGCAACGAGTGTTGGATGAAGAATTACACCTGGGACTTGTTGATATTCAAGATTCATCCTCTTCCGGGATCGCCGCTTTTTTGCAGCAGAATGAGAAAATTTTAAAACCGGACAAACTCGACCGTTTCAGTATTACCGAACGGCTGGTCAACAATTTTCATCTGGAAAACAATGTGCTCATGGAATACCGGATGCAATTGGAGCCGGTTACCGTTGACGGCAGCGGACTACCGCCATTACCGGAAAGTGAGGAACCGGATGACGGCATTGCAGCTGAGCTGGAAAGGTTTTTGGAAAAAGCGGGACGTCAGATTATTACTTTGGATTATGAAGGCAGAAGACAAAGCCCTTATCAGGTTGCTAGGGTATTGGAAACGCAAATTGCCGACGAAAAGGCAATTTTATCCGATAAAGATAAAGAGCTCTACGAAGAAGTGATTATGAACAGTATTGGCCGTATTATCAGCCGTCGCATCCTGGCTGCCCAACAATGGGTCGCTGATATGAACAAATTGATGGGGGAAAGGGATAATTCCAGCGGCTTAAAATTCAAACTGGAATGGAAGGCCAGGCTGGCCGAGCAGGAAAATCAGCTGGATACGGGAGACTTGGTACGGTTGCTGCGTGCTGAGCCATCGTTGCTCAAGGAAGAAGATCTTCAAAAAATGGTACGCTATTTTCAACAGCGGATTGAACATGCCAAGCAGGCTAGTGCAGATTCGGTCTCCGTCGATGAAGCGGTTACCTTTCAAAGGGCGGTGCGGGAGGTTTTAGATTACCGTCAATGGTTTCAGTTTAAACTCTATTTCGAACAGTCCGGTATTACCTGGCGGGAACTGAGCGATAAAATGTTCTTTAAGTTTAGTGGTGGTGAAAAGGCTATGGCCATGTATATCCCGTTATTTTCCGCAGTATATTCCCGTTATCAAGAAGCCCGGGATGATGCTCCTTATATTATTACCCTGGATGAAGCTTTTGCCGGTGTGGATGAAAATAATATTCGCGACACCTTTGCACTTGTGGAACAGCTTGGCTTTAACTATATCATGAACTCCCAGGCTTTATGGGGGGATTATGACGTAGTACCGGCCTTAGCGATTTGCGAACTCATCCGCCCTAAAAATGCTCCTTATGTGACGGTAGTGCGTTATTATTGGAACGGCAGGATCCGTGCCTTGATGGACCACGATGAAATTTTTTCTGAGAATGAGGATTTGATAGCGGCGACCGGTGAAGTTTCATAGTTAGAGGATGGGAATTTTATCAAAATCATGGAAAATGAGGCCGATACCATTCAATCGAATATAGCAAAATCTTCACAACAACTGTTGGAAGAAGCAGTGGTTTATTTTCGCGCCCGTCCCGGTTTTAAACGGCTGTTGGATGCTTTGGTAGAAAAGTATATTCAGCTGGGAAGGTTCGGCGGGACGATTGTTCTTGAAAATGTGAGTGCTGAGGAAAGAGAAATGTTTGAAGGCTTTTTCAGAGTGAAATTGCCTGCTGGGACGTTGCGGTTAAAGGTGGCCAGTTTTGAACAGGCTTTAAATCAAACCAAGTTTTACGGGCTGCCGTTGTTGGGATTTTTAACGGCGTGGTATGGCGGTAATTTAGTGACCCGTGCAGCCTATCAAGGAAAAATTGAGCAGGAAAAGCAGCTTGTACTGCAAAGATTAATTGAGGAAAATCCGGGACCTGTTTGCCGGCAATGGTTAGCGGCAATTTTTGCAAAGCATCCGGGGACCGGTCAGATTCAAAGGGCTTTAGCAGACCATGAGTTTTATGAAAATATGACCATTGCTTTACAAGCCTTGGCGGCTTTGCCGCAAACTTATCAACGGTTTCCGATTTTTGCCCGGAAAATTTGCGGTGATCCTCATGGCTTGGATAAAGGTAGAAGTGCCGGAAAACTGTTCTTGGAAGGTTTACGTTATCACCGAAATTGGGAGAGGGAAGGAAATTGGGTTAAAAATACCGACGAATTTTCTGCCGCCGAAGAGCTGAATGAGTTGTTATACCGTTTTAATCTGCTACGGGATGATCTGTTGAATTTTGCCACTTGCTTCGGTCTTGCGGCATATGAAGCTGGACAGGAAATCACTTATTGGAGAACAGCGGCAGAGTCCGGCGCTCCTCTGAATGTGCCGCTTCGCGAAATCGTTCGGGTGACGGCTTTTTATTCCTGGGATGGCCGTAGAGTCGCTTCGATAGCGCAACCGAAAAATTTTGATGTCTACGTGGTGGAAAATTCGAATATTTTTTCAGCCATACTTGATGAAGTCGTTAGCGATCATCCGCAACTTGTTTGTTTGCACGGCCAGTTTAAATTGGCATCCTGGGCTTTACTGGACCGGCTTATTCAAAGCGGCGCACTTATTCATTATTCCGGTGATTTTGATCCCGAAGGTTTACAGATCGCCGATAAACTCTTAAAACGCTATCCGGGACGAGTGTTTCTGTGGCGGATGACTGGAAGTGATTATTTAACAGCAATGCCGTCCGTCCCTTTAATTGAATTCCGGTTGAACAAACTGAAGCTGGTTAGCAGTCCGGAGCTTGAGCAATTAGCGAATTTGATTGCTAGAAAAGGTTTGGCAGCCTACCAAGAAGGGATTGTGGATCAATTAGTCCAGGACATTAGGGGAAAAAGCAGTCAGTTTCTTTAATAGTCAGCCTAATAGGCCCAGATTTTATAATTGCGTGCCTTTCACCAGCATCTAAATCCATACATTGCATTTGAGTATTCGTACCAGTCCGGAGAGCGTGAAGTGGTAATCAAAGGAGAATGGACGTTTCCCGAAGTTTGAATCGAGCCTGCGTCAGTCCCCAGATAAGGGTTTTACTATTTTTAGATTCATAAAAATGCTTCGAAACAAAAGAGGACGCGGAACTCCGCAAAGAAGAAGTGGTGACTATAGCTTTGAACCAAGCTATTATATGAAATACAATAAGAATGTAACCGAAAAAATACAAAAGAACATAAAGAAGTTTTGCAAAATTGCAAAAAATTATCGATAATATAAGTAAAGGGTTGGCATTTAGTCAACAGTAGTAGAATAGTTTCACACACTATGCACATAATATGATTTGGTGGTGAGACGATGATAAAAATGAAAGTAAAGGGGGTCAGGCTCATGGCTAAACCGATTGTGGCAACACCAATATTAACAGGTTCCAATTTAATGAGGCTTATTAAAGATGTTCAAAGGCCTGACAATGCTCATGACATACGAGAACGTGCCGTTCAATCTTTAAATAAGGTTTTAAATAGGGGTAAAAACTATGTACCTCGAAATATTTGAAAGATATGATAATGAACTTGTTTTTGTTGATTAATCCCCGAGTTTATACCTCGGGGATTTTCATTGCACGGATGAAGATTATAGGGAGTGGTTAATTCATGATGCTCCAATATATATACAAGCCAATTTAAGTCAAGTCAAATGTTTAATCAATCCATTCAATGACCGTGTTTTAGGGTATGTCGCATATTGCGTTGATTCGTTTTTTATTACTATATAGGTTGAAATAAATTTTAATATTATCATAAATATTTGTTAGAAAGTGAATTGCCTACTTGACCTAACCCTTGCCCTTCCCCTTGTGGAGCTAGAACAAAATTGTCGATTCAAGTGGAAGGGTAGCCCTAGCCGATGTCGCCTAAATTCTTTAGGTTCCAAAGGTATCGGTTACTCTCCCACTGAATCCGCTTCTTCGTATTGGCTTCGTTGGGGGAGAGCCAGAGAGAG
>WSSedL1CaDRAFT_10000884_pt1 | contig 19501 bp, 19 predicted proteins | sample WetSurSL1Cattail_FD_9464 | JGI IMG/M metagenome (IMG submission 9464)
AGTAACTACTGAACTAACTAAAGGACCTTCATAACTATAAGATGCAGAACGGCTTAATGTAGGGTAGGTTACATAATATGATCCGTTATGATCTACACAGTCTTCCCCATCGTCGTAACTGATTGTTCCCAAGTAGGTGGACGATAAAGTGGATATTGGTGAAGTAGATGAAAAAGAACCGTAATTAATTTGAATACTATCGGTTTTATCCGCCGAAACAATTTTAGTAAGGAGATAATCGGTGCTGTTGGTAAGATATTCGGTATATTGGTTATAACGCTCGAACGTATATACAATTCCCTGCTCATCCGTTATCTTAAATCGCAATATATGATATCCGCTAATACTATTCCCGGATGAATCAGCCCTGATTATAAGTGGCTTATATGGCAACTTAATTATTTCGTTGGTTATAAAATCGTACCGGAATACTCCTGAAGTTCCATTGGGAAGAGAATAAAAAAATCTGTCGGATTGCGGATCCAATTCGTTGAAATTATTGTTGACATATTGATCAAAATCATAAAGCCACGGGTATTCTCCGTTAACCAGATAACTTATACCATTTCGTATGGCATCATACATTTGTGTTGCTATTGTATAAGTCGCCGTTCCAATAGCTGCCTCATCTTTCTTTCCAAAAATGGATCGGGCCACTATTCCTCCGCAATTCAGAACCCAACCCAAACCGACAGATGTGGCTACATCGTTCACTTTTATTCCTGATGCATGGTAGCTGATACTTAACGGTAGTTCTAGCTTTCTTCCTTTTATTGTATAGAGCGGAATGGAGATATTGGGAACTCCGGTACTATAATCCACAGGTATTTCTCCGTATCGCATGAATGCCTGTGCCGTCAGTGATGGAGGGGTAATTTTTGGGCCACTTGGAGCGCTTTGTCCACTCACATTATGAATAAAAAAGAGACAAAATATAACACAAAGATATAGCCAGTATATTTTTTTATTTTGCTGATAAATAAATTTATTGTTCATATTTTCAATTTGATTTAAAGTTTTTATTGTTATTTCTTCACTATCACTTGTTTCACCATCATATCGTCCACATGTACATACAGGGTGTACGATCCGGGTATAAGCGAACCCATACGAATAGTAGTGGTATTATATCCTTCGGGAAATATCTGAGGAGAAGTATTTCGTATGGGTAGTCCTGTACTGCTTTGCAGGCTAAACCACACATTGGCTTCGCGGGTGAGCTTGTACGAAATCAGCAGGTCGTCTTCCACAGGGTTGGGCATATACGAGGCTTCGGTGAACACCTGGTACAGGGGATTGGTACTGCTGCCGTCGTCGGTAGTGGTGGTTTCGTATGTTGATACCTGTTTTTCGGGAGGATAGTAAAAAGAGGTGGTGAAAACAGTGGTATCCATAGCCTGCTCCCCTTCTTTGACCAACCGCTTAATCAGGTTGGTTTTCACGCTTTCGAAAACAGGGTAACGTACGCCATCGGCATACCAGCTGTAAGTGTCGAGCGTCATCTCCAAGCTATCCTTGCCCGTCTGGGTATAGTATCGCTGCGTATGTACACGTAATGCTTTTTTTACCGATTCAAAGTCGGGTAGTTTCAACTCCCCTTCGGCGTCCACTTCCGTACGGGTATAGCCTTTCACTTTCAGTTTGAGTCGTTGCGAGTATTCTCCCACTCCTTTGAACCGGCTGAAAAGGGTATCGCCATACGTGAACGGATATTTCATTCTCAGTTCGGGGATGGTGTAACGCATCAGCGTAGTGGCGTTTTCGAATCCTACTGCCCACAAGCTGTCGTTGCTCTGACGGTAATAGTAACGGGTGCGGTGTTCCATCCCGCAAATGGTATCCATCCGGCTGCTGTCGGGGATCAGATAATTGAGCGTGTATTCCTCGTTAATGGATTGCAACATACTGAAATCCCATGTCAGATTTCGCCCGCTGCTACCGGGGTCTTTGTATTCCACCTGTTGCTTTACAATCTGGTCGCCAGCCCGGTAAGCGTTGTGCTGACCGGTAAGAGTTAGACTGTTCTGCCCCTTTGCTGAAAAGCAAATACTGAGGCTTGCCACTACAAATAGTGTAAAACTTGATTTTTGCATACGTTATTTTTTTAAGGTAATTATATTGTCGTTTTTTATTTGTTGATTTGTTTCCATCATATCGCTTATTTTCACGTAGAACTCGTTTTGACTTTTCCCAATGTCGCTCCTAACAAAGCTTCTCACTTATGAAAATAATACTACCATAATCTTGCTCCTAACGGAGCATTTTCATCGCTTCGGAGAAGCTACTCCCCATAACTATCGGGAGGCAAAAGAATGGATGAAAGAGATTCCCCATTGTAGCCGCACGATCAATGTTATTAAGCTATACACATTTATTTTCTGTATTTATCAAATACCCGATCATCCCCAATTGCGGATCAGAATTGTTTAATTTTTTCCTGTATGTTTCATCAGGTGATCAGATGTTCCCGCATCTAACGGTGAGATGCCCTCGCATCGAACGCATCGATCCCCTCGTATCGAACAGTGCGATGCCCTCGCATCGAATGCATCGATCCCCTCGCATCGAACGGTCAGATGTTCCCGCATCGAACGCACAGATGCGGGAACATCCACCGGTCAACTATAATACATTCAGAACATAGTCGAATATGCATGTACGCGGGTCTTTCAGTGTTTGTGTCGACGAAGAGAATTGCGTGGTAATACTCAGCTTATAGTCTCCCTGAGGGATATCGGCAGGTACTACGAACGTCATCTTCGATGGGTCGTTAATGGCAATGGCATTGGCCGCTATTTTGATAACCGCCTGCGTGGTTACATTGGTCAGTTCAATGCCATTGGCAGCATTTTCTCCCGCAATTTTAATTTTATTGCCGGTCAGATTGACAGCGCCTCCCGGAGTCAGCTTGCTGTTCATCTCACCGGTTGTCACATCTGTGGCAGAATTAATAATAATGCCTGTTCCGGCCATATTGCGTACATCTACCGTTGCTGCGTTCACGCGGCTACGCAATTCGGCTGTAGGGGTAACACGTACATTCAGGCTGTGTTTGGTGGCATCCCATTTGGCTCCATCGCCGATAAATACACCGTTTACACTCAGTCCGAAATATCCCAGACCGAAGGCAACGGAAGCTCCGTTGGCAATTTGCTCGGCGGCTACGTCTTTCATAATGTTCAGCCCTGCCCGCAAAGTGTCGGGGCTTAGTTCTGTTCTTCGCGATACGACAATAGAAATAATGTCGTCTTCAGTCAACGATTTGGTAGTAACCACACGGCCATACCGATCGTCCTTCCGTTCTGTAAGTGTGTTGTCATACAATTCAACAATCACACTGTCTTTTTCGTTTGTTGCCATAATTGTATCCATTTAAAATATGTAGATAATAAAAGAAAACTTTAAAAATTAGAATTTGCATGACGTCAGTTTTATACTTGAAATCGTCACTGCTTTTTTGCAAATAGTATAATCCCACTTCTAACGGAGCTTTGAGAAACTCTTTCATCCTCCCGATAGTTATGGGGAGTAGCTTCTCCGAAGCTAATAATGTGATTTGATGATCCGTATTCCGTACCTGTGATCCCGTTAAAGATTTAATGTCGGTAGAATTATTATTCATCCATCTCTGTTTGTTGCACCCCGTATGGGGTGCTATATGTGTATGGAAATGTTTTTATACTACTACTACTACCAATATTATATGCCTATGGCATGATTGTTCAGGTCTCCTTGCGGACAATCATAAAAAGAAAAATACCGGATAAAAAAGAAATTATTCCAGTGCACTAATTGGCTTTTTCTTTTTATGACACGGATAGTACATCCGCATCAGCGGAGTTGCATCCTGTTCCGTACATGTGGCGGAAATTAAATTTTGTGCCATAACAATTAAATTTTGTGGTTAATAATAACTATATTTATAAAAAGCATTGTTGTCTGATTCGAAACTCATAATCTACCAGTGTCTTTTTGTTGTCTTTAAAATGAATAGATACTTAAAAGTAAATCGCGCCCACAAATAAGTAAAATTATAATACTAATGCAAGAAATTATCTAAAAAAATTATATATACAGGCACAAAAGAAATGTAAATTAACTAATTAAAAATCAGCACAATGGAATTGTTAAAATTTTAGTCGATATATACATGCCATTTTTCTGTCGAAAAACGACTGAAAAATGACAAAAAAGGGGTATCTGTATTACGAAAATTTATAAAATATAATACAAAATTTGAACTATTGCAATGTACCTGTTTGCTTTTCGTTTCTTTTGATTTTTATCCCGTTTTTTTGATTGGAATTTACACACGGAAGGCAAGTTTGTTGAGGGTGTCCAAAAAGGAAAAAGAACGCAAATTACGCAAGTATCCACAAATCAATACAATATACAAACAACTGATAATGTGGTGATAATATTTGCGTGATTTGTGTTCAAAAAATTACTTATTAGACAACCTCTATATCTGTATGGAAATATCCTGTTACCGGTATTAAGTATTCAGGTCGCTTTGCGGATAATCATTTTATTTTATTGACACGGATTACCGCCCGGCTCTTCTCCCTGACGGAGTGCCTCAAGGTAGGCTGATATCTGCGAATAAAGCGGATTTATTTCGGATACCCTGTTGCAAAAATTTATAAAAACAGGAAAGAATAAGCAATTGCTTCAAAGCTCCTGAGTTTCTATGGTATTTCTGTTTTATCTTTAATTAAGTGCTGGGGCTTACTTCTGAAAAAAACCGGTATTCCGGTTCGTATTCACACAAAAAAAAGGGCAGGACTCTCCATCCCACCCTTCGGTATCTGTTTTGTTTTTCAGATGTATTTATTGTATCAGCTCTTTCATCAGCAGCGTCATAAGCGGTTGTACCGAGTTACCAATTTGCTGCACTTCTTCGTGGGTAACTTCCACTATTTTTCCGGGAACACCCAGGTCGGTGATGATGGATATTCCAAAGCATTTCATGCCGCAGTGGTTGGCCACAATCACTTCAGGGACAGTACTCATCCCCACAGCATCCCCACCTATAATTCTGTAGAAACGATATTCGGCGGGTGTTTCGAATGTAGGACCCGATGTGCCCACATACACTCCTTCCACGGTTTTAATGTTGTTGTCAGCGGCAATTTTCTTCGCTTTGGCAATTAATTCTTTCGAATAAGCTTCGCTCATATCGGGGAACCTCGGACCAAGTTCGCTGTAATTCTTTCCACGCAACGGATGTTCGGGGAAATGATTGATATGGTCGGTGATAATCATCAAATCGCCTATCTCAAAGTCGGGGTTCATTCCGCCCGATGCATTCGACACCAATAGTGTTTTAATGCCCATAGCGTGCATCACCCTTACCGGAAAGGTGACCGATTTCATGTCGTACCCTTCGTAATAATGAAAGCGTCCCTGCATGGCCATCACATCGGTATGTCCGAGCTTTCCGAAAATCAGTTTTCCGCTATGCCCCTCAACAGTGGATACCGGAAAATTAGGTATCGTTTCATAAGGAATTTCAACCTTTTCGGCTATCTGGGTGACCAAATTACCCAAGCCTGTCCCAAGGATAATTCCTGTTTCGGGACGTGTATTGATTTTAGCCAGTAAGTATCCGGCTGTTTCTTTAATTTGTTCTAACATGATCCAATATTCTTTTAATTAAAGCGTCTTCTTTATTTTGCAGTACTTTCATTTTTACCGGAAGTACATAAATATGCTCTTTAAGTCTATCAGGAAACCATTTATCCGATTCTATTCTGGCTGCATCCTTTTCGGTGACTACAACGGTTTTTACAATCTCATTGTGCTGAGTCACACTGTCAGCTAATTGTTTATAGTCTTCCCTCGAAAAATAATGATGATCGGGAAATTGGAACAACTGCACCCCGGCGGTCACCGATTTTAAATAGCTTACCGCCTGAGCGGGAGAAGCAATTCCGGTCATCAATACTATTTCTTTGTTTTTTATATCATCGTCCGTTAAACAATGCTTCCCGAACAGGCTATACAACGGAGCATATTCCCAACCGGCGAAAAATAAACTTTGATGCGGCAGTATTTTTAATTCATCCGCAATATCCTGTAATTCCTTTCCGGTGATATTATCGGGACACTTGGTCACCACCACCATATCGGCTCTGGCATAAGCCCTTCGGCTCTCGCGCAACATTCCGTAAGGCAAAATATGATCCCGGCTATATAATCGGCCGTAATCGGTGAGCAGGATTTTACATCCCGGATCTACTCTCCTGTGCTGAAAACCATCATCAAGCAGGATCATCTCCGTTTCGGGCTTCAATTGCCTTATTTTTGTTATGCCTTCCACCCGATCGGCATCAACCGCAACCACCAGTTCAGGATATTTCCGTTTCAGCAATCGGGGTTCGTCACCTATTATCAAAGCCGTACTCTCGTCGTCGGCCAACACAAATCCCTTCGATTTACGCTTATATCCCCGACTGAGCAATGCAGTTTTATAGTCCTTGTACAGTTTTTCGATCAGATAGGCCGAAAACGGCGTTTTCCCTGTTCCTCCTGCCGCTATATTCCCCACACAAATCACCGGAATATCAAATTTTACCGATTTGAGTATTCCGTAATTATACAAAAAATTCCGTACCCCTGTAATAGCTCCATAAAGCCATGATAAAGGCAATAAAAAGATATTTCCGGTAATGTTTTTCAATTTTAAAAAGGCAAACTTATAATTTCCGAAGAGCAAATATACAATTTTTATTCAAAAAATCAGGGAACAGGGTCGTATCCGCTCCCACCCCAGGGATGACAACTTAGAATTCGTTTAACAGCGAGCCACCCTCCTTTCAGAATTCCATGCTTCAGAACCGCTTCCACAGTGTACTGCGAACAGGTAGGGGTGTACCGGCATCGGGGTGGTATAAGGGGCGAAATACTGTAACGATAAAAATAAACCGGTACCAGAAAGATATGTCTGATAATTTTTTTTGCGTTCATTCCTGAGTCGTTTGTTTTTCGGGCAACCGCGATAAAATACGCGATAATACTGTTTTCATTTTTTCCTGCATCTCATCAAAGCCCACCAACTCATCCGACAAGTAGGCAACTGCCATTTCGATCGACAGGTTTTTCTCCGTAAGAACAGTTGTGAATGAATTTTTGTTGAGCCGATAACTTTCGCGCATCAACCTTTTCAGGCGGTTTCGCTTTACGGCTCTTTTAAACTTCTTTTTAGGTGCGGAAAAAAGTATTTGCGCCGTCGGATCTTCATTATTATTACGAAAAACATACACCACCCTCAAAGGATACACAATAAATGCTTTTCCTTCGGCAAACAACTTGTTTATGCGTATTTCGCCACACAAATGTTCTCTTTTGGGGAATGAATCGACTTTTGACATAATAAAAACAATCCCAAAAGTAAGGAAAAACTCCGATACTCTCAGGATTGTTAATTTAAGTTGCGTATTTAGGGACTACTTTTTGTTCTTTTTTACGTATTCTTTCATATAGTTTTCGAGAGCCATTGTCATCGACGGAACTCCGGGAAGCGGAGCCTCCAGATCGAGACGTAACCCGGCATCACGCACTGCCTGCGCCGTGGTTCCACCAAAACATCCAATCTGAATATCACCCTGAACGAAATCCGGGAAATTCTTTAACAATGATGCCACGCCCACAGGACTGAAAAACAGCAACATGTCATAATTAAATTCTTCATCCTTACCAAAATCATTACTTACTGTTTTGTACATCACAGCTTTTGAGTAATTAATTTTTGATTTATCAAGCGCAGTGTTGGTTTCTTCATTCTGAACATCCGACGTTATAAACAAATACTTTTCATCCAAATGTTTGTTCATAATGGTAACTAAATCGGCAATTTTACCCGTGGCTCCAAAAAATACCTTACGTTTCCGGTAATGGATATAATGTTGTAAATAAACAGCTACCGACTCGGAAACACAAAAATACTTCATGGTTTCAGGAATTGTAATGCGCAATTCTTCACATAAACGAAAAAAATGATCAATACCATGACGGGCATTGAAAATTATCGCTGTGTAATCGAGAATCGAAACACGCTGGGCACGAAACTCTTTTACGCTAAGAGCTTCCACTTTGATAAACGGACGGAAATCAATTTTTACACCGTACTTTTCGCTTATTTCGTAATAAGGCGATTTTTCACTTGTTGGCTTTGGCTGTGAAACAAGTATTTTCTTTATCTTCAATGTAGTAGAGTTTAAATAATTAAACACTTATAACATCAATAATTTATACACACTGAATAGTATGATCAGAGGTAAAATTTCGAGGGTGCAAAGATACAACAATATATAAAAAATTGCTACAATTTTGTGGAAAAATATTTGAAATAGTTTTATAATGACAAGAATAGCCCCTAAAATACTAACAAACAACACTACTAAGGGAATAAAACTTTGTATAACCGACGATGTATAAACCTCTAAAATCAGCAAAGGAAAAATGACTATTCCGAGATAAAATAAAATATTAAAATAAGCCGTTTCGGCATGTTTCATTGTTTTGTTATCGAAAAATACATAGCCTAACAGACGAAAAGAAACGTACTTTAAAAACAAAAAAACTGCGGTAACCACCAGAAATTTCAACCATATCACAACCGAAAACGCTGCCGGAGGAGTCCAAAAAGCCAGATAAACGTATAAGCTCAAAACACCGGTAGAAAATATCTGCAAAAGTGCTTTCGATTGAAAATTATTCACGGCTGCTGTACTGAAAATACTTGATCTTTCTTTCACCTGAAAAAAAGTCCGGATTGATTCTAAAAGCCACCCGTGAGAACGCACAATTGAATACATCAACAGTAAAAATAAAACAAGTAAAACTACAAAAACCCAGTTTTCAGTTTGTGGAAACGAAGGATGTAATATGCCATCAAACCGCTTTTCTATTACTTCTATTACCGTATCGATGTGTTGCGATAACGAATCCTTTTTTTGTAATGAATCAACAAGAGCTGTCGAATCGTTTTGTAACGAATCGGCTATAACTGCTTTTATGGTATCTTGCTGAATCATCTTGTTTTCAATTTGTTTTTCTCAATAAATATCAGATAGCGGCAAATCCGCGGGCTGATGTGTGCCATTCTTTTGCATTTCTGATGGCAGGTAAAACATCCCGGGCATTACTCACCACTTCCCACATCGACTCATGTTCGGGACGCATAAATTTTCCATCGATGGCTTTGCCAAGCATTTCCAGCAAAGCATCATAATAACCTCCAATGTTTACAATCACAACCGGTTTTGTAAAAATACCCAGCTGTTTCCATGTTATAATTTCGAGCAACTCTTCCATCGTTCCACAACCTCCCGGAAGCGCAACGGCGGCATCGGCCATTTGAGCCATAATTTCTTTTCGTTCATGCATGGTTTGCGTAACAATCAGCTCCGTCAATTCAGTGTGATGCCAGTTCTCGTCTACCATAAATTGCGGAATAACTCCAGTGGCTTTCCCTCCATTTTGTATGACGCTATCAGCCAAAACTCCCATTAATCCAACAGATCCGGCTCCAAAAATGAGGTTTATATCTTCTTGGGCAAAAATTTCACCCAGTTTTTGAGCCTCTTGGAAATATTTCTGATCAATTTGAGTACTCGAAGCGCAATAAACGCAGATATTTTTCATGCAAATTAAATCTGATTTTGCTTTATATTACAACTGATTGCAAAAATACTGTTTTCTTTCTGTATTTTTGAAAACCAAATTAAAAAACAGGGAAAATGATATTAGTCACCGGTGCAACAGGATTGGTAGGCGGACATCTGGTTTGGCTCTTATTGGCCGAAAACGAAACCGTAAGAGCCATTCGCCGAAAAAACAGTAACACAGAACCACTCAAAAAAGTATTTTCGTTTTATACCGAAAATCCCGCACAATACCTGAAAAGAATTGAATGGATAACAGCTGATGTAAATGACAAATCGTCTCTGCTGGAAGCAATGAAAGACGTGACCGATGTTTATCATTGTGCAGCTGTGGTTTCACTTGGAAAAGGAAATGAAAACCTGACCGATACCAATGTTGTTGGTACGCGAAATATGGTGGAAGCCGCTCTGCAATCACACATCCGAAAGTTTTGTTTTGTCAGTTCTATTGCCGCCTGTGGAAAGGTAGTTGAAAATAAAGTGATTGACGAAAATTCGGTTTGGGAAGAAAATGTAATCCGAAACATATACGCCAAAAGCAAATACTACTCTGAACAGGAAATCTGGAATGGGATAAAAAAAGGCTTGAATGCTGTGATTGTAAATCCGGGCGTAATTTTAGGTGTATCCGGCGCAAAATCGGGAAGTGTAGAGCTTTTTTATCAGGTCAAAAAAGGAATGCCTTTTTATACACTGGGCGGAAGTGGATATGTAGCCGTACAAGATGTAGTGAAGGCTATGATTTTATTAATGAAATCCGACATTTCAAGCGAAAGATTTATTCTGGTGGGCGAAAATTGTACCAACAAACAAATTCTCACATGGATAGCCCTCGGATTTGGAAAAACTCCTCCTTTTATCAATATTTGGAAAGAAGTTTTATTACCTGTGGGTTATCTATCAGAAATAGCTGGAAAATTATTCCGGTTTAAGCCGCTTATTGATCGAAGTTTTGCCCGAACAGCTTTGAACAAAGAATTATTTTCTTCTGAAAAAATTATTTCAGCCATAAATATACAATTTACCCCGATTGAAAAATGTATCCGGGATGTTTGTTCATTTATGAGCGACAAGCATTTTCATAATTGATAAAAAATAAATCCCCTGTCTGTAAATAATACAACAGAGGATTTTTAGTTTCTTTGATTAATCGTGATAAAACTTACAAATCTGTGATTTTTATAGGATTGTATGATATTCCTTTGTCATAGATATCTGTTTCTTCTTTTTTCTTCACCCACTTTACCAGTATATTTGTTACAGGTAATGCAATAATTTCGTAAGCTGTTTTCATTCCCGTTTGGGTAAGAATCAGTATAATCAGTGCCTGAGGCGGAATAATTCCGCTAAATGCTATACTGAAAAAAACAATAGAATCCGCCCCTTCTCCCACAATGGTGGAAACAATTGCCCGGATAGAAAATCCACGCCCATGTTGCATGATTTTCATTTTACTCATCACAAAGGCATTCAGAAAAGCACCGAAAAGGAAAGCTATAAAACTGGCCATTACAATTCGTCCGGTATTCCCCAACACAGATGCAAAAGCTTCCTGATTGGTGAAATTCTCAGAACCTGGCACAATAATACTGATTTTGAATATGGCAACGGCTAAAAAATTCAGCAGAAAACCGTTCCAGATAATCAAACGCACTTTCCGATATCCCCAGACTTCGGCTATCAGGTCGTTAATAATGTAAGATACAGGGAAAATGAGCAAGCCGGCTGTGGCTTCGATCGGACCAATCTGAATTAATTTTTGCTCAACAATGTTGGAAACGATGAGGCATACTGTAAAAAGCATCCCCAGCACCATAAAGGTGACTGACACTTGTTTTTTCATTTTTTCTTGTTTTTTACGTGGTGTTCAAGCACACGTTTACGCATTCGCGTAAATCGAAGCAAAGATAATTATATTACTTTAAAATAAAAAATGCAGACCCAAACGGATACTGCCTATATAAAAAGCGAAAGGTAGTGAACTTCCCAGCCTACTACCAATCTTTTTTGTTAACCTTAAATCTAATACTATGAAAAAATCACAATGCAAAGATAATGTGTTTTTATGCACTTTGCAAGAGTTTGAACTATTTTTAATGTTAAAAATGTGTTTTAAAGCACATTTTTAACATTAAAGCCTCGAAAACACCAGTTTTTTATGCACATTAACACTCAAAATAACATAAAAACTCTACTTTAAAATGAATTTTCTGGTCGCTTTACCAGAAAACGAGCTTAATCGTACTAAATAAATTCCTTTAGCAAATTTCTGAGTATTCAAATTTAAACTCGTCTCAATTCCGTTTTTCTTATAAAACATAAGTTGACCTGTCTGATTATAAATACTCAATTGAGTATTATTTGGAATATTGTAAAAAACAATATAAGAAGATTCAGAGGGCTGAAAATCCCAAAAATGAATTATAGAATCCCGTAATTCTTATTGTTTTGATTTTTGTTTAGTTAATCATCGGATTCATCATACGGAATTTCACTTTGAACCAGACTTTGATGTGCCTGGGAATGAAAACGACCTGCTTTTTTATTGATAATTAAAGTAGATGGTATTCCGGAAAGTTCGCGGTTTTCAGAAACTGAAAGGATATTCCATGTTTGATAACTGATAAGCAGAAAACTGAATTTGGAAATAAGCGACGAATTATTTTTTGAACTCTTCAATATCTTAATCGAAACAGGAAATTCGTTGATTAATGCGTCAAGCTGACGACGCATTTTTTCATTTCGGTTTAAAACTTTATTCATATCAACGATAAAAATACTGGCATCTGATGCATTTCTCATTAACCTGCGGGCATAACGAAGCAAAAAATCATCAGTATCGGAATATAGCAATATCAGAGTTGTGGTTATTTCTTTAAACCCTCTGTTTACAAAAACACCGACACTACAATTTGTATTTTCAATAAAATAGCGGGTCTTATCTTTCAACAACGAACCGGGATAAAATATTTCGCGTGTCCTTGAAACCCTGTTAAGCATATTGTTGAGCCATTTTATGTTCGAGAAAAGAGACGTCGATTTGAAAAATGGAATTCCGGATAATGATAATCCGGCGCCAACAAGCAAAAAATCGTATCTATCGTTGTTAGCCGATTTTACAATACAATTTTCAACATTATCAGTAATTTTGTGTTCAGTTTCAAGTGGGACTCCTATTCGGTTAGCTTCTTCTTTTATCAATTTGAAACTCTCATTGGAGTATTGCTCACTGTATATTGGATTGGTATCTGTTCCTGGAGTAATATGCAGCGCCGTAAGCTCCAGCTTATTTTTATTTCCACCGAGAACATATTTTGCCACATTAAGCAGATTTTTACCATTTTCAGGATTCCCCAATGCTACCAAAGCTTTAAATATCCCCTGAACTTCCTGACGCTGAAATTCTTCCTGCTTTTTCTTTTCCGGTAAAATAAAATTGATAAACGACAAAGCAGGAGAAGTCATAAAAGTAGTCACGAGAGCCATAATTACCAACATAACAAATATCGGCGGAGGAAGAATTTTCATTTCGTATCCGATATTAAGAACAATAAGTTCCATTAAACCCCGTGTGTTCATAAGTACTCCGAGCGATAAACTGTCGCGCCACGATTCCCCGAGAATTTTTGCAGATAAAGCACCTCCCAAAAATTTACCTACAATTGCCACCATGATAATAATACCACACATCCACCACAGCTCTGGCGTATTTAGTAATCCAATTTCGGTACGCAAACCTGTGTAAACAAAAAACAAGGGTAAGAGTAAAGTAAGCGAAACATCTTCAATTTTATCGATCATTAATTTTCTGAAAATCGGTATCTGGGGCATTATTACTCCTGCCAAAAATGCTCCGAAAAGAGCGTGTATCCCAATTACCTGTGTAATATAAGCCGATGTAATAAGAATAAGCAGAAAAAAAGCAAAAATACTTTTGGTAACAACTTCGCTATTTTTATATATCTCTCCAATTTTTTTCAAAAAAGGCTTCACCACCAGCATCATCAACAAGACATAAATCACAGCTAAACCAATATTAAACAGAGAACTGCTTATATCGCCCGTTTTAGTAATAGCTAAAACCGCAGCTAAAACACACCAGGCAGTTACATCATTGAAGGCCGCACTGGCAATCGAGAGTGTTCCTAAATGCGTTTTTGTCAAACCACGTTCCTGAACTATACGAGCTAATACCGGAAAAGCAGTGATACTCATAGAAATACCGATAAATAACGCAAACGAAAGAAAATCGGTTTGAGATGCAGCAAACTGTTCATATATGGCGTATGCCAACACCATCCCTAAAAAATAAGGAATAATAATACTTGCATTGCTGATAACAAAAGTGGTACCCATTTTATTTTTCAGCGATTTCATGTCCAATTCCATACCAATCGTAAACATGAAAAGCACCAAACCTACCTGACTGAGTATGTACAAATTCGACAAAGAAGCCGGAGTAAACAAAAAATTGAAAGCATCTGGAAAATAATAACCCAAAACGGATGGTCCGAGTATAATTCCGGCCAGTATTTCTCCAATAACTGTCGGCTGTCCTAATTTAGCAAAAATATAACTGAAAATACGCGAAACTATGAGAATTGAAATAATCTGAAGTAAAAGCATAGCAGCATTTTCGCCAACGTTATGCAAAACCGAAATTTTAAAAAGGTCAAAACTCTGAATAATTGATTGAGGTGCCCCACTAACGCTATGTGGAGAGTAAACATCAAATTTAGCTGCATTCTGAATCAGAATGTAAATCAAAACAATGAATATTATTACCATTGTTCCGAAAACCAGCCATGGATTTGCGCGATTTTTTTTCATTCGCAGATTCGGATTTTTTCGATTTAATAAGTCATGAACATTTAGACATTTAAAATGTTCATAAAGAAAAAAAGAGCGCTGAAATTGATTGCAAAATTAATGATTATTTGCAATTATAAATTATAAACTTGGCCTTGTTTTTAAATTTGTAGATCACATTTTTTTTGTCTTATTTTGTTTGTAAAATAATTTAATTTCAAAGATGGAAGTTTCTTTTAGTTTCTGGGCTGGTTTTGTGGCATTTGTATTGATTATGCTCCTACTCGATCTTTTTGTTTTTCACAAAAAAGATTCGGTTATGAAAGTGAAAACCGCTCTGATGTGGAGTTTATTCTGGATAGGATTAGCTATTCTTTTCAATATTGGTATTTATTTCGTTGTTGGCAATTCAGCCGGATTTGAACTCGGAAGACAAAAAGCGCTTGAATTTCTTACCGGTTATCTAATTGAGGAATCGTTAAGTGTAGACAATCTGTTTGTGTTTATACTGATATTCGGATTTTTTAATATCGATCCTAAATACCAGCATAAAATTCTTTTCTGGGGCATTATTGGGGCAATTGTAATGCGTGCTGTTTTTATCTTTGCCGGAGTAGCTCTTATCAATAAATTCGCATGGATTATGTATATTTTCGGCGGTATTCTTATTTACAGCGGTATACATTTACTTTTCGAAAAAAAAGATGGAGAAGAGTTCGATCCAAATAAAAACATTGCTATTAGAATTTTCAGAAAATTGATGCCTGTTACCGATGATATGAGTGGGTCAAGCTTTTTTGTAAAGAAAAATAAAATATTGTACGCGACTCCGTTCTTTATTGCTTTACTGTTAATTGAAGTTTCTGATTTGATTTTTGCTGTTGATTCTATTCCTGCGGTACTTTCAGTTTCTAAAGATCCATTTATAGTTTACACTTCCAATATTTTTGCTATTTTGGGATTGCGGTCGTTGTATTTCGCTCTCAGCGGAATTATGGGATATTTCCATTATCTGAAATATGCTTTGGCCGGCATTCTGAGTTTTATCGGTATAAAAATGTGTATCAACGAGTTTAGTGCTGAGTTTGGCGATCAGTTGAACTTTCATGTTCATATCTCAAATTTTTCGTCGCTGGGTGTGATTGTTACGTTGCTTACTATTTCGATTATTTTTTCAATTATCCGGCAAAAGAAGATAAAAGTATAAAAACTAAAACGGCTGTTGAATTTAAAATCAACAGCCGTTTGTGTAGTTTTTTTAAATTCAATCAGTAGGATTTACATCCCGTATATCTACCAGTTTATTTACAATGGCATAAATCGTGAGACCTGCTGCGCTGTGAATTCCCAGTTTACGGGCAATGTTGCGTCGGTGGGTGATAACAGTGTGCGTCGACAAAAAAAGTTCCGAAGCGATCTCTTTGTTGGTGTGGCCTTTCACCACACAAGTAAGTATTTCTTTTTCACGCAGACTTAGTGTCTCGTTTTCTTCCGTAGCTTCTTCCGAATCCGGAACGTTGAATATGTTCTCAAATTTTTGTTGCAATTGCTCAATGGTGTCGTACAAACCGATAACATCGTTAAACCTCGAAGTAATGGTTTCGTCGTACATTCCCGTAACTATCGCCATAGTTTTAAGCGTTAGTATTTCAGCTTCTTCTTTCAGTTTATTCAAATCCAAATGAATCCAATAAATAGGATTGACAATGAGCAAATCCGGTTTATATAATTTCAGCGAACCAAGAAGCAGATCAGGTGATGCTATTTCGAAGGTTTGTGCATGAAATCCATGAATGCGTTTTAATGTCACGGCAATTCCGCTCCTGATAATAGAAGATGGTTCGGCAATGGCTATTTTTATTGAAATATCACTCATGAGATTTATTTGTTTTCTTTTCTATCGCATCAATTACCGGAACAAAAAAATAATCCTCAACACGATTATGGGTTGCCAAATCCTTTTCGCAAAGCAGTAAATCAGAAAGTACCTCATTTAATAAATAATTATTTCCTTTCGATGGATAGTATTTTATCAGAATATTTTTAAGTTCAGCCAGCTTTGAATCCACATCGGTATGGTGTTCTTCAAATACAGCAATGCGGTATTTTCCTTCATTTTTACCTGACAACAAACGTATTACATATGGAAAAACGGTGCGATCTTCATATTCCATATGTTTGCGAACCTCATCAACATATTCATCGAAAAAACGAATAAAAACCTGTCGGTAAGGAATACTCTGATCAGAGGAATCAACCGCTTTAATTAACTTGTCTCGTATAGAAGGTAATTTGTAAAACAAAAAATATGAATGACCGTTTTTCAGATAATTAATAACGGTTTCGATTGACAAATCTTGGACAATTTCTCCCAGTTCCACATTTCCATCTGTAATAAAATTGACTACCGACAAAAAAGTACGTGTATCAATATTATTGGCGGCACAAGCTTCGGTAATGGTTTTATCGCCAAAACCAAACGAAATACCAAATCGGCTGATAGTGGAAAGAAGTATTGCATCCTCATCAATGAGGTCGCTCATTCGGGTTTGAGGTGTGAATTTATGATGCATATAAAAAACGGTTGAATGTCAAAAATAACTGATTTTTAGGAAAAATGTTTCATCAATATCAAAAAAGATTTTTGCCGGATACACTGCTTATTCAATGTACCGGCAAAACATACTACTAACTAAAACAATTTGAAATGGCTTTCAAAAAATTCTTTTGCAAATATCAGCTATATTTTAATTTCCTGAAATACCTCAATTTAGGTATTTTTCAAGCACATTATTCAAACATATTAGTTAAATCTGATTATGAAAAAGATACTTACACAATTTTTCCATTATTTTCAAACCATTTCAAGGCCTCTTTAATAGCCGTTTCAAGCGGTTTTTGAGGCATTTGAAGTTCTTTCAAGGCTTTTTTATTGCCATAATACTCCCGTATAGTCAACTGATTCAGATTGCGACTGCAAATCTCGGTTCTTACATTCAGCAAACGAATAAAATCGCCGGCTTTGCCAAACATTTCCAGTAATCTGGCGGGAATAATAAACAGGTTTTGGTAGTACCCTCCTACCCGACTCTGTATTTTGTAAAATTCCGCAAACGAAAGATTGATTCCCGCTGCCAGATAACGTTCTCCGTTTCGACCCATTGTCAGCGCATTACACACTGCTGTAGCTACATCGGTTACCGCTACAAAATTTTTACCTCCCGATGGAGCAAACATCCAGCGTTTACGGTATCCCAAAAGCATTAGCTTTCCTGAACTGGGCTTGGTGTCGTACGCGCCAATCATAAATGTTGGATTGATAATAATCACATGCCGATCTGTTTTTTTCGATGCTTCCACAAACAGTTTTTCGGCCTCCACTTTGCTTTGAGCATAAAACGATTTGGTAAACGGATATTCTATTCCGCAATTCTCGTCGGCCGGCTTTTCAGGACTTCCGTAACCAACCGTATTGGCTGTGCTAACAAATACCAACCGGTTTATTTTCAAGTCATCCGCCACTTTTATGATATTGGAAGCTCCCTTCGTATTGACACTGCTGTAATCTTCATAATGCAACAAATCTGTAGCTGTTACCGCTGCTATATGAATAATGGCATCGCAACCTTCGGCAGCTTTTTTCAGTGAATTATAGTCGGTAAATGTGCCGTTATAAATGTCAATGCCCGTTTTATCGAAATACAAATCACGCTCACCACGAAGAATTATGCGTATTTCGTGCTGTTGTTGCTGCAATTGCATCACCACATGATGACCAAGAAGTCCGTTGGCTCCGGTTATAAGTATTTTCATTTGATTTCCGGGAGATAAAATTTTCAGGTAAAGTTATCTATTTTGAATGATGTAAAAGCCTTTTTCAACATAAATTTGAAAAACTTGCCGATAGATTTTTATTTATAATTCAGAATCATCCAAACAAAAAAGAGACAACCCAATTGGATTGCCTCTTCAAAGTTTTTGTTCTTTACTCTTTGTTCTTATATCTGTTTTTATTTCAGTTTCTTTGAAATAAATCCGTCAACAGAGAATTTACCGCCACCGCTAATGATAAGCGAAAGAGCTAATCCGAGAACAAGAATAAAGTATTCCATACCTTCACCTTTTTGCATTCCAAACCAGTTCATGAAGAATCCGTTATCTACGTGTCCGCCAAGGAACATAGCACCTCCCAAAGTCAGGAAAACAGAGAAAGCCATAAAACGTGTTCCGGCGCCAAGAATTACACCTATTGATCCTACAAATTCAGCAAGAATAACCATTACGCCAAGTACCAATGGCATACCCATGCTCTGGAAAAATCCAAGTGTTCCTTCTAATCCGTAACCTCCGAATGCACCAAGTGCTTTCTGCATACCGTGTGGTAAAATAACCACTCCAAGTGCTAAACGTGAAACCAATAACGACCAGCTTGTGGTATCTGTTGCAAAGAATTTTTTAACTAAAGTGTTCATAATCTAATTTTTATATTTGTTTTGTTTGTATGTATAAAAAATATTTCAATGTATTTTTAAAAAACCATGGGTACTTCCATGAGTAAAAGTTTACTGTCGGCATTCACTTTGATGTTGAATTTTTCTGTTTCCGATATTCCTAATCCATCGCGGCGATTCAGATCTATTCCTTCCACAACGGCATTTCCTTCGATAACAAAAACATATACACCGGAATCTTTTCCTTTCAGGGTATAACTTCCTTCCCATCCTGCCGACAAATCTCCCAAATGGAACCATGCCTGTTGATGAATCCACATACCTTCGTCATTCGGATCGGGTGAAACAATCTGATAGAACTCGTTCTTTTTCTCCAAATCTTTGATGGAAATTTGTTCGTAACGAGGTGCTACATTTTTTTCGTTAGGGAAAACCCAAATCTGGAACAATTCAAGCGGAATGTTCTTGTCGCCATTAAATTCACTGTGAAAAACACCTGTTCCGGCACTCATTACCTGAATTTCGCCAGCCGAAATAGTGCCGTGGTTACCCATGCTGTCCTTGTGTTCCACC
>WSSedL1CaDRAFT_10000885_pt1 | contig 19500 bp, 9 predicted proteins | sample WetSurSL1Cattail_FD_9464 | JGI IMG/M metagenome (IMG submission 9464)
TCGAAACCAAAAGTTTAAAGGGTTTTGGTGTACAAAATTTATCTAATGCTGTTGTGGCTGCCGGAGCCATTCTTCATTATCTCGACTTAACTCACCATCAGCAAACCGGACATATTACACAATTATCAAGAATAGAAGAAGATCGCTATGTTTGGCTTGACCGCTTCACTGTTCGGAATCTTGAATTATACGGATCTATCAACGAAGGTGCCAAAACATTGCTTGATGTACTGGACAAAACCATTAGTCCGATGGGTGCCAGACTATTGAAGCGCTGGATTGCTTTTCCATTGAAAGATGTCAAACCCATTAATGAACGATTAAGCGTTGTTGAATATTTTTTTCGCCAACCCGATCTGAAACAATTGCTTGAGCAAAATATTGCTTTGATCGGCGATCTGGAACGCATTATTTCCAAAGTGGCAGTGGGTCGTATCAACCCACGGGAAGTGGTACAGCTAAAAGTAGCCCTTAAAGCCATTGAACCAATCAAAGAAACCTGCGCCGCTACCGATAATCCTGTGCTTCAGCGTATTGCCGAGCAACTGAATGCCTGCAATATTATTTCCGATAAAATCGAAAAGGAACTAAACAACGATCCTCCGACACTTATTAATCGTGGAGATATTTTCCGTAACGGCATTGACAATGATTTGGATGAATTGCGTATGCTGGCACATTCCGGCAAGGAATTTCTGCAACGGATACAAGACCGTGAAAGTGAACTTACCGGCATTCCAAGTTTGAAAATCAGTTTTAATAACGTGTTTGGCTATTATATCGAAGTTCGTAATGCCCATAAAGACAAAGTTCCAGAAACATGGATACGCAAACAAACGCTCGTAAATGCCGAACGTTACATTACTCAGGAACTGAAGGAATATGAAGAAAAAATTCTGGGCGCTGAAGAAAAAATTCTGGCAATCGAAACACGGCTGTTTAATGAACTGGTTATTTCTTTGACGGATTATATTCCAGCTATTCAGCTCGATTCGAATCTCATTGCACAACTCGACTGTTTATTGTCATTTGCCAAAGTATCGGCTGCGAATAAATATGTTCGACCCGAAGTGAACGATACGGCAATAATCGACATTCAACAAGGTCGTCATCCGGTAATAGAGAAACAGCTTTCGGTTGGAGAAAGTTATATCGCCAACGATGTATATTTAGATAACGATAGTCAACAGATCATTATAATAACAGGCCCGAACATGGCCGGTAAATCGGCATTGCTTCGCCAGACGGCCCTTATAACGTTGATGGCTCAGGTAGGCTGTTTTGTGCCTGTGGAAAGTGCCAAGATAGGTGTGGTGGATAAAATTTTCACCCGCGTGGGAGCCAGTGACAATATTTCGCAGGGCGAGTCAACCTTTATGGTGGAGATGAACGAAGCTGCCAGCATTCTGAATAATTTGTCGAACCGTAGTCTGGTGCTTTTTGATGAATTAGGACGCGGCACAAGTACTTACGATGGTATTTCTATTGCATGGGCTATTGTGGAGTACATCCATGAACATCCGAATTGTAAAGCCAAAACACTTTTTGCTACGCACTATCACGAACTGAACGAAATGGAAAAGTCTTTCCAACGTATTAAAAATTACAATGTTTCGGTAAAAGAGGTCGATAAAAAAGTGATTTTCCTGCGGAAGTTAGTCCGTGGAGGCAGTGAACATAGTTTCGGTATTCATGTAGCAAAAATGGCTGGAATGCCACAAAGTATAGTAAAACGTTCGGAACAGATACTCAAAGATCTTGAAACGGAAAACCGACAGACTGGAATTTCGAAACCTGTGGGTGAAATTGCAGAACACCGTGAAGGTCTTCAATTAAGTTTTTTCCAATTAGATGATCCTGTTTTGGAGCAAATCCGTGACGAAATCAAAAATCTTGACATAAACAATCTCACTCCTGTTGAAGCGCTAAATAAATTAAACGAAATTAAACGAATTATCAAAGGAAAATAAAACAACCGTTAAACTTTAATTCTTTCAAACAATCTATAAACAGATAAAATTAATTAGAAGTAGGATATTTATCTTCTTCTCTTCATACATAATTTGTACCGACTTCAGTATTACTTTCAGCAAAATCTGTGATAGACATAGCTTATTGAAACACTAATTTTCAGAAAATATATAATTTCATGCTGTAAAACGGCTATTTTTGCTGTTTTTTGTAGACCAATTAACGTTAAAGCAATTTATTTCTTTATTTTTGCATTTAGATAATAAATGCCCTATTTGGGTGCTTATTATTCATTTATTATCTTGTTAACAATAAACAGGAATGGGTTTTCTAATAAATAAGGACTGTGAGACATAAACTCTTTATTTTTTTGCTTCTGATTGTTTCGGAAACGAATTTAAATGTCGTTTCGGCTATTGACATCTCTAATCCTCCCGTTGCCAACTTCAGTGTTTTAAAGAAAAATTGTATTGACGAAAAAACTTGTATTTATAATACCAGTACAAATGCAAATAAAACAGAAGATTGTTCTAAGGCTGTCATAGTCTGGAAAGTTACCCCTTCGTCTGGATTTAGTATAAGTAGTGGAACGCTGGGAAACGACTTTAATAGTTCGAGTTACAACTTATGGAGTCCGGGATCAAACGATGTATGTCTGATATTTAACACACCCGGACGGTACGTAATCAAAATGAAAATTGCCAACAATTGTGGCAGCTCTGAGAAAACAGATACTATTTGCATTGTGCCTCCTCCCGTTCCGGTTTTTAATCTGAGCAGCAACGAAGGTTGCGCACCATTTTCTATCAGTACAAATAACTTAACAGATGAAAGTAATGCATGCGATGATAAAATGACATACACGTGGGATGTTGTATCTTACTCGCCCGGTAACTGCGGAACAGGTATGTCGTATACAATATTGAATTCAGAAGGAACAGTATCCAACGCAAGTTCCGATCTCAAAAACACCACAATAAATTTTCTTAACCCCGGAACATATTCTTTAAAACTTTCCGCAAAGAACACTTGTGGAACAGTGGAGTCTGAGATTAACGATATTGTGGTAAAAGCTCCTCCCATAGTAAGTATTAATGACATTCCTGATGTATGTTTGACCGATACAGGAGCAGTTATATTTCCCTCAGCGAATATAACTAATTGTGGAAATTCCTCCCTCAGTTACGAATGGAATTTCCCAACAGGAACACCATCCATTTCGTTTTCAGCCAATCCGGGATCCATTGCCTATACAACCGACGGAGAAAAAACCATTTCGCTAAAAATAACTAACGAATGTGGTACAACCATCACCACCAAGTCTGCGATAATTCACCCACAACCTATTGTGAATAATATAGCAAACCAGTTGAAATGTGCTAACTCTCTGAGTGATCCAATAGTATTTAGTGGCTCCAATGTTACTTCTTGTTTTTGGACAAATTCTAATACAGAAATTGGACTTGCTGCATCAGGTACCGGAGATATTTCGTCTTTTCAGTTGACGAACAATACTTCTGCCGAAATAACATCAACTATCACTGTAATTCCTTCATCTCAATATTGCACAGGGAAATCGAAAAGTTTTACTATTACAGTTAAACCATCTCTGAATGCAACTATTAGCGGAGGTGGAAACTTTTGTGTTAACGAAACTCCTCCAACAATAACTTTCGAAGGATTTTACGGTACAGCTCCCTATACTTTTACCTATCGAATAAATCAGGGGCAACCTAAAACAATCAGTAGTGGAGCGGGTAGTAATTCTGTAACTATTCAACCACCTACAAATGTTTCAGGGTTATTTACTTATGAATTATTATCGGTAAGTGACAATTCAGCAGTATCCTGCGACCAAAGTTTGAGTGCTTCAGTAATCGTAAACGTATTAGAATATCCAAATATCACTCAAAACTACAACCTCAATGTATGTAACAATGAGGCAAAACTTATCAATCCAGCGCTTGATGCAACCAACATAGTGCCTACCGGAACTACATATACATGGGATACGCCTGTAATTTTCCCTGCTGGCGCGCTTACCGGGGCTACTGAACAATTAACTCCGCTTGCCAGCCTGTTATTGCCGGCTCTCACTAACACAACCAATACTACTGCAACAGCAACATTTACAGTTACACCTCATTCCTTAAATTGTATTGGAAATCCTTTTACTGTTCAACTAACTGTATCTCCAAATCCGCAAGTAAGCTTTTCAATAGGTGACCAAACAATTTGCTCTGGTTCAACCAGTAACGAGGTAACTTTGAGTTCTGTAACATCTGGCGTCACAAACTATACATGGACTGCAAATGTTCCGACTGGAATTACTGGTGCGACAACAACCGGCAACAATAAAATTCCAGCACAAACTCTGGTAAATACAACAAACACTACGCAAACCGTAACCTACACAGCCAGAGCGGTCGTGAATAACGGAAGTGATTGCTATGGTAATGAATATGAATATCACATTCAGGTTTATCCTGCCACAACAATCAACGCCCCTGCAAACTTAACATTTTGCAACAACGAGCAAACCATACAATATGTTTTCAGTTCGAATATTGCTGGAACTACATACGAATGGACTAACGATAATCCTTCAATAGGCCTGGCTGCAAACGGAACCGGCAACTTACCAGTCTTCACAGCCACCAATGCTCATCCAACGAATGATGCAGTTGCCACTATCACTGTCACTCCCACGGCTAATGGTTGTGTGGGAAATCCGGTAACGTTTACCATCACCGTTCACCCAATACCTGCGGTTACCCAACCCGGTAACCAAACTGTGTGCAATGGCGATGCTACAACTGCAATCAATTTCACTGGCACTATACCCGGTACCACCTATTCCTGGGCGGTTGATAAACCTGAAATTGGCGTGGCTGCAAGTGGTACAGGCGACATTCCTGCTTTTCAGGCTATCAACACCGGAACAAGTGCCGTGATAGCGACGTTCACTGTAACTCCTAATATGAATGGATGTACCGGAGCTGCCAAAACATTTACCATAACAGTAAAACCGTCTCTTGATGCAACAATAAGTGTTGACAACACCAATGCCTGTCTGGGTTCCGCTTCTCCTGTTATTACTTTCACAGGATTAAACGGAACTGCACCCTATACTTTTACTTATAAAATTGATAACGGGGCTGATCAAACTATTGTAAGTGCCGGATCAACCGCTACAGTTAATGTGCCGACAGGCATCGTAAAAAACTATACTTACACACTTACTGGCATCAGCGATAATAGTGCCTTGTCTTGCTCACAAACTTTAAACAAAGCAATAACAGTTAACATCACCGAAATACCCAATATTACTTCCACTTATAACGAAACTGTTTGTAGTAATAATACGGCTTCTGTAGTACCGGTTACTGATGTGAACAATACTGTTCCTGTAGGAACAACCTACACATGGGGAATTCCTGTTATATTCCCTGCTGGAGCTATCACAGGAGGCACAACGCAAATCGTTCCGGGTAGTATTAATATCTCAGGATTAACAAACACAACTACAGCTGCGGCTACCGCCACTTATACGGTAACGCCTTACTCAGGGACTTGTAGTGGTGCCAGTTTTAATGTAGTAATTACTGTCAATCCCTCTCCGAATGTTATTTTCTCGCAAGCGGATCAGTTTGTTTGTTCAGGTTCCGCTTCGCAGGAAGTTACTCTGAGTAGTTCTACTGTCGGAACAACTTTCTCATGGATAGCTACAGTTCCTGCGGGAGTTACGGGAGCAACCCTTAACGGAACAGATAAAATCCCTGTACAAACACTCACAAACACCACCAATACTGTTCAAACTATCGTTTACAAAGCTACCGCAACGTGGAACAATACAGTAGCCTGCAACGGAACAGAGTACGAATACCGAATTAATGTCAATCCTACATTGACCGTCAATCAGGTTTCGGATGTGATATTATGTAACAACGAAAACAGTAGTGCTATTAATTTCAGTTCATCTGTTTCAGGAGTAAGTTATGAGTGGACAAACGACAATGCTGCTATCGGATTAGCTCTAAGTGGAACAGGAAATTTACCAGCTTTCACAGCTACAAACGCGAATGTCGCAACTGATAAAGTGGCTCATATCTCTGTAAGAGCAAGTTTAAGTGGTTGTACCGGAGACTGGATGAACTTCACCATTACTGTTCACCCAACACCTACAGTGGATCAACCGACAGACCAAATTGTTTGCAACGATTACAACACTTCGGCCATTCATTTTACCGGAGCGATAGCAGGAACTAATTACTCATGGACACATGACACCCCCGGAATTGGGTTACCAACAAGCGGATCTGGTGATATTGCTTCGTTTAAAGCCATTAACAGCGGAACAAGTCCTGTGATAGTAACATTTACCGTTACACCTGAACATTCAAATTGTACTGGAGCTGACAAAACATTCACCATAACCATTAATCCTACTCCTGTTTTCAGTATTCAGCCAAAATCCGAATCTTTGTGTGTAGGTGGAACTCCCAAGGTCTTAAATTTCACTTACCAGTATGCAACCAGTGCTCCAAACTATCAATGGTACGAAAATACCGTAAGAGATTCTTTGACAGGAACACCGGTAGGGACAAATGCTACTTATCAACCAAGTGCTCTCGCCACTGGGTCAAAATATTATTATTGTGTACTGACATTCCCAACAGGAGGTTGTACCACTATCTGCACAGCGATAGCCGAAGTAAAGGTAAATGATTTGCCTGTTGTCAGCGAAGATCCACTCAGTACGCAACAAATATGTGTGGGTGGAACTATTGATCCGCTCATTGTAAAATATAACGGAGGCTCAGGCACTCCTCAATATCAGTGGTATTCCAATACCATTAATAGCAACGTTGGTGGTACTGCTATTTTGGGTGCAAATTCAGGTTCATACACCCCTAACACTTTCAATTCGGCCGGAAACAACTACTTTTATGCTGTTATCAATTTTTCGGATGGAGGTTGTGGTACTATCAGTAGTCAGGTAGCTGAAGTGGTGGTGGTGCCCGACCCTGTGATTACGGCTCAGCCACAAAGCACTCAAACAATTTGTCAGAGTACAGTTCCAACCGATTTATCGGTTACCGCAACCGGAGGGGTTGGCACATTCAACTATCAATGGTATGAATCTACTACTTCAGGCAATATTATTATCAATGGTGCAAATCAAAATATTTACACACCATCTACTACTTCTGTAGGCAGTCGCCAGTATTACTGTCTGATTTCTCAGACTGGTCTGGGTTGTAGTGTTACTTCTGATATAAGTACTGTTATTGTTTATCCTCAACCGTCCTTCACTTCGCAACCATTATCAGCAGTTTATTGTAAAGACGAAACGCCTAATAATATGACCGTTACTTATCAGGATGGAGTTGGATTGCCACAATATCAATGGTATTCCAATACTCAAAATCTGAACAGTGGTGGAACTGCCATTGGCGGAGCAAACTTATCTCAGTTCGCTCCTGCAACCAATGTAGCCGGTACAACTTATTATTACTGTGTTATTACTTTACCTAACGGCGGTTGTAATACGATTATCTCCGATGTGGCTACAATTACCGTACATCAATATCCAGTTATATCCGATTACAATGTAAATATGGGTAGTGGAACGACTTTCACTGTCCAACCGTCGATCGTCGCTATTACTGATATTATTCCTGCCGGAACGACTTATACCTGGTCACAGCCAATAATTTCGTCTGCAAACGCTGTTACTGGAGCTTCTGCACAATCCGTTCCTCAAAACAATATCAGCCAGACATTGACGAACACAACTACTGCAAATGCTACAGTCACATATACTGTTACGCCAACTGTTGATAATTGTCCGGGACCTGATTTCAAAATAAATGTAACTGTGTATCCCAATATTGCCGTTGCGGCCGATTTGAAGGATGTAAGTTGTAATGGCGAAAATGATGGAAGTATATCTCTTACCGTTTCAGGAGGAAATCCACCTTATTCTATATCATGGACAGGTACTGATAGTTTTAGTTCTGATCAAAACGATATTTCGGGTCTGAAGCCTGGTAATTATTCTCTTGTTGTTACCGATAATGGTGGATTACCTTTCAATGCAGTTTATACGATCAATGAACCGGCAGTGTTAGCAATTACTACCGACAAGGAAAACGATATAACATGCAATGGTGCTGCAAATGGCGAAATTAACGTAACCATTGCAGGTGGCACGTTGCCATATACTATTAACTGGACTAAAGACGACGCTCCATTTTCCAACACCGAAGATATTGCAAATTTAACTCCCGGTGTTTATGAAATTACAGTTGAGGATAAAAATCATTGTACTACAACACGTTCTTTTACAATTCAGGAACCTACAGAGTTAACCTTATCTGGGGCAGTCATAAACGCAATTGATTGTGATAACGTAAATAGTGGTGTAATAGATTTAACTATTAAAGGAGGAACAAAACCTTATGCTATTCTTTGGTCGAATAATGCAACAACCGAAGATTTAATCGGAATACCAGCCGGCGATTATTCTGTTCAGGTAAGCGATGCCAATGGCTGTGCCACTCAGACACAGTTCAAAATTACGAGACCCGCTCCAATCTCTATTAATATTAGCAGTAGCTTTAGCTATGATTGTAGTAAACAAACACTTACAGAGACATGTAAGGCAAATGTTTCAGGTGGGATTCCTCCATATCATCTGAATTGGTCATGTGGTAAAGTTAGTGGTGTAAACAACGAAATAATGAAAATTTCCAATGATACATCCGGAATCCTGAGAGTAACTGATTCGCTGGGATGTGAGTCAAGCCTTTTGTTTACTACCAAAGCAAAACAAATAGAGGTGAGTTACGATGTGTTGGATTGTAATTCAAGAAGTTATATGTTTCACTTATATCTGCCTGACAGCATATTTACCAATGTCAGTTATAAGTGGGATTTTGGTGATGGGGGAACTTCTGAAAGCGAAACTCCTCAACATACCTACCTGAATGCAGGATATTATAATGTGAAGGTAGCGATGAGCAGTAATGAATGTAACACCACTTTCAGTTACAATATGCTTGCCGATACAATCTCGGTGCTTACATTTGACAAACCAACAAAGTTATGTAAAAACGACTCATTGGTTCTGACTGTAAGTGGAGCTGATAGTTATAAGTGGAGTAACGGAACTATTGGTAACAAAACCGTTATACGCAGTGCAGGTGATTATACTGTAGAAGGAATAACCAAAAATGGTTGTACTGCAACACTGGCATTTACAGTGACCTATTATGAAGATTTTAATTATTCAATTTACTCTGATAAAGATCAGGTTTCCGTTGAAGATCCTACGGTAGAATTCTGGTCTGAGGATATATCACTTACAAAATATCTCTGGTATTTTGGAGATGGAAGTAGTGAATATGGCAATCATATCCTACATAATTATGTGGTAGATAACGGAGAATATGTTGAAGTAGAACTTCACGCAACAAATCCGAACGGTTGTATCGAAAAAGCTAATAAAAGAATTTGGATGTCTCTTCAAACATTACCAAATACATTCACGCCTAATGGAGATGGAAATAATGATGTGTTTCTGAAGGGCTGGAATATCGAAGTTTATAACTCCAATGGCGTACTTCTTTATAAGGGAAAAGATGGTTGGGATGGAACCTACAAGGGAACTCCTGTAAAACGAGACACTTATTATTATGTTGTTACCTCAAATTCTTCTAAAGGTTTTGTGTCAAGAGCAGGTTTTGTAACATTAGTTAGATAAAAAGAGTGAAGATTAAACGCTATATATCATTTCTTGTTGTTCTTATACTTGTATTGCAAGTATACAGTCAATCTTATACACGACTGAATAATTTTTGGGACAACCTTTACTCCATAAATCCCGCATCCATTAATTTTGATAAATATGGAACTGTAACAGCTTCAACCCGTCAGCAATCCGTGCATTTCCCGGGAGCACCGACTTCATACATGGGCACTGGTACTATATATCTTGATCATCTGTATACTCAATTTGGTGCAAAAGTTTTAACCGAAAAAAAAGGTTACACTCAAAAGTTAGAAACCGAACTTTCATACGCTTACAGAGTGAGGTTGGTTAACGACTGGTTTATGAATATGGGAATTGGTGTTAACTACCAGAATCTATCATACGACATATCAGAAATAACATTTACTGATCACGAAGAATCGGAAATATATGATAGATTCCTTACTAACAATTACATTAATACCAGAGTAGGAATTCAATTTGATTATTACAATATCAAGATTGGAGCAAGTTCTAACAATATTATTTCGGCTTTCAATAAAGATAACGAATTGTATCCTTTTACCAATATTGTTTACGGAATGTACCGGCAACGAAATTCAGATTTTCTTAACTGGGGATTTGGAACAGCTCTTTTTCAATATTCGAATATCTATCAAGGAGAATTTAATACGACCGCTTATTTCAAAAAAACCATGCAAAATGAAGAATTTCAGGTCGGATTGTTGTATCGAACATGGAAAGAAATCGGGTTTACCTTTGGGATGGATTTCAATCGATTCTTTTTCCGATACAGTTATGATTACAATCTCGGACAAAGTTTCAACTATTCCTATGGATCACATGAATTAATGCTCGTTTACAAGTTTGATCGTAAATTCAAGTGCGTTAATTGCGGTTGGTATTAACAACACAAGTTTTTATTTGCTATTTTCTGCACATTTAATTGTCATTTGCGCAAAACTTATCAGATTTATTTATACTTTTGCAAGATTTTCTTTAGAAGTCTGATAAACACATACAGTAATGTACCATAAAATTATACCCTCTCCTCTTACTTTACAATCTCTTATTAAATATTCGGTAAAAAACTTTGCTTCACAACCGGCTGTTTCATTTGTCGATGGTAAACCAATATTATACAATGAATTAGACAAAGAGATTAAAAGAATCGCCTTACTCCTATACTCATACGGATTAACCCCTGGCGACAAAGTAGCTCTTTTCAGTCAAAATATGCCAAACTGGGTGGTTGCCTATTTTGCCGTGGTTTCCAACGGTTTAATAATCGTACCTATTTTACCCGATTTTACCGCCGAAGAAACCGAAAATGTTCTGATACATTCCGAAGCGAAAGCCATATTTATCAGCGAAAAATTATACCCGAAACTTGCCGGTAAAACTTTTCCCGATCTGATTCTCACTATTATCACCGATAACTTCAACGTTATAAATACATCGGTTAAGCAGCTTGATGTGAAACTTCCAAATATAAAAGTTAAAGAATCGGATATTGCTGCAATAATTTATACATCTGGTACTACAGGACGATCGAAAGGAGTAGTGCTTACTCATGCAAATATTACATTTGTAGCCATGCAATCGTATGCTGTGTTTCCAATTCATCAGCACGATGTTTTTCTGTCATTTTTACCCTTATCTCATACTTATGAAAACTCCATCGGAATGCTTTATCCGATAATGTATGGTGCATCCATTTATTATCTTGAAAAGGCTCCCACTTCAGCTACTTTATTACCAGCGCTTGCTAAAATAAAACCGACGATGATGTTATCGGTTCCACTAATTATGGAAAAACTGTATAAAAATCAGGTACTGAATAAATTTTCTAAAAATAAATTTTCAAGAATAATATATAAAACGCCCATTCTCAGAATTTTGATTCATAACATTGCTGGCAAAAAGTTATTTAAAACATTTGGTGGAAGATTAAAGTTTTTCGGTATTGGTGGGGCTAAATTAGATGCACGTGTAGAACGCTTTTTAAAAGAAGCAAAGTTTCCTTACGCCATAGGTTACGGACTTACCGAAACAGCTCCCTTATTAGCAGGAGCATCTCCTAATCAAACAAAATTACATTCTACAGGCTTTGCAATGGAAGGTGTTCAGCTTAAAATAAATGACCCTGACAAAAAAGGAATTGGCGAAATATGGGCAAAAGGACCGAATGTTATGACAGGTTATTACAAAAATCCCGAAGCTACCACCGAAGTTATATCCGAAGATGGCTGGTTTAAAACAGGTGATCTTGGTAAATTAGACAAACAAAACCGACTCTTCATAAAAGGACGCATGAAAAACACCATCCTCAGAGCCAGTGGCGAAAATGTTTATCCCGAAGACATAGAATCGGTTATTAATAATACCCAGATAGTCACCGAATCTTTAGTCATTGAAGAAGAGGGATTTTTGGTGGCAAAAATACTGCTGGACATTGAAACTATCGAAAAAAATTACGAACATCTGAAACAAGCTATTGAAGAAGGTAAGGAAAAATACAACGAATGGAGAGCAAACTTTACAAAAGAACTGAACAGTAAACTCAACAGAGCATCCCAAATCAACAGAATTGATATTATGGACAAGCCTTTCGAAAAAACGGCTTCACAAAAAATTAAACGCTTCTTGTATATTCGAAATAAAAGTAAATAATTTATAGTCAATAAAGCAGTAAGGGAATAATCTCAAAAAAGACTATTGCCTTACTGCTTTATTAACACAAAGATAATTTGGAAGCTTTTACACTTCACCCATTGCCTTTTTAAATAATTTCTGTGATTGTAAATAACTCAACTTACCACAAGGACCACTAATGCAGCCACCTTCGCAAGCCATTACTTCAATAAAGTTGCCCGGAGCTTTTCCTTTGGCATAAGCACGAAGCATCGCAATATTTTTCTTATTCAGGTTAGCTACCTGAACAGGCTTAATTCCTAAATTTGGATAAAGCATTTGAACTGCTGAGATTACGCCACCAGCTCTTGCAAAACCTCTTCCTGACATCGGAGCTGTTTCTTTTTCTGTATCAACTTGCGGTATTTCAATTTCTAAACCACTAAAAATAGTATCGATTTCCTCGAAAGTAAGAATATAATCTATACCAGGATGATCCATCACTTCTTTCCGTTTCCCCACACATGGACCGATAAAAACCACTTTTGCATCTGGGTATTTTTCCTTTGCCATTTCTATGGTATAATACATGGGTGAGCCTGTATGCGAAACAAAGGGTTTCATTTCTTTTAAATGTTTATTAACCAGTTCAATATACGATGGACAACAGGACGTTGTCATAAATTGCTGACCTGCTTCTAATTTTTCCTGAAGTTCAGCACCCTCTCTAACTGTGGTTTCCATTGCTCCATAAGCCACTTCCATTGCTTCCACAAAACCAATCTTCTCTACTGCTGCTGCAATTTCTGAAATGCTGTTATCAAATTGTGACATGATAGATGGCGCCATGATAGCTACTAACTTTTCACCTCTGTTAATTGCAGTCAAAACATCAAATATCTGCGACACTTCATAAATAGATCCAAAAGGACAAGCATTGATACATTTTCCACAATAAATACATTTGCTTTCATCAATGTGCTCTATTCCATTTTCATCTTTCTCAATAGCTTTTACAGGACAAGCTTCCTCGCAAGGTACTGGTATGTATACAATTGAATGGTACATGCAAGCGTCTTTACAAATTCCGCAATTGATACATTTAGAATGATTGATATGAGCCTGACCATTTTCAGCAAAACTGATTGCCTCCTTGGGACAATTCATGTAACACGAACGGGCAACACAACCTTTACAAAGATTTGTTACTACATAACTGGTTTTTACGCAGGCAGTACAGGCTTCGTCTACAACAGTGAGAATTGACTTGCTGGTTTCTTGTCGTTGTATTGCATGTGCAGCATATTCAGACAATGGTGTTAATTCATCATCTTCCTCATCTACACTGAACCCAAGAATAGGTAACATCTTGTACTTCAAAACTGCCCTTTCCTTATGGATACAACAACGACCTTTTGCCTGTGCATTTTTAGGGGACATCTGAAGAGGAATTCTATCAATTTCTGAGACTAATGTACCCGCTTTATAATGAGCTACTAATTTCGACATTAGCACTCTTCGGACAATCATCGTGTTATTTACAAAAGCCATAGTTTTTTTAGTTTATTGTTTTTTAGAGGTACAAAGATACAAAAAAACCAATTAAGGAAAAAATTCTTTAATTGGCTTCATTTGTCATTTATATATTTCAAAAAACAAAAAATATAAATATCTATTTTATAATCAATAATTTAAATAAGTTGTTAAAGTTTTTCCTTTTTATTGCCCAATCCTCCGTTTCCCGTTCGTTTGATCCCCTGAAATACAAAATCGACTATGCTGTTTTTATTTTTTTCAAACTCATCACTCAGATTTTGTCTGATATATGGAACTTCCAGTCCTTTTATGGCATAAAACAAGATCATGGAAGACATATTTACGTCCATCCTTTTGAAAATTCTTTTTTCGATGCCTTCATATAAGATATTTTTGATTAACGAAATTTCTTTCAGATCAATCTTTCTTCGGGTTCTTTCTACTTCATAAATATCATGAAAAAAATCAGCACGCAAAGAACCGTTTCGGGTAACGACACTTTTAATGGCATCGAGGTGGGTAATGATATGTTTGTTTAGTTTCAAATCCGGCTCCATATTTTCCTGAGAAACAATCACCAATCGCTGCATTACATTTTCAAGTTCAGCTTCAATAACAGCTTTATAGATTTCTTCCTTGTTATTGAAATAGGTGTATAAAGTTCTCCGCCCTTTTTTAGATGCCTCTGCAATATCGTTCATAGTTACTTCCTTTTTACCATGGGTGGCAAAAAGTTGTCGAGCCACTTCAATGAGCATTTTTCTGGTATTTGTAACTTTTTTCGACATTTACTATCAGATTAATAGTGGTTTTATGCAAAGATATGTAATTATCGGAAAATTACCTAAGTTTTACAACTTGTTTTTGTAAAGAAAATTACGCATAAAAGAGAAACAAAAGATTTTTTAGTGACAACATTATTTTCGTTGTTTTTCAAATAACAATCTGAACGTCCAGACTACAATCATTGCCAAAATGATTCGTGGAAAGATAATCCACAAAGCTGGAACTCCTATAGCGACAAACAATAATGTATCCTCAAGCAATGAATGGTTGATGGCAATATGATAATTCAATAAATTTGCATCACGAAGCGTAATTTCATTGTTCTCCACCGCATCTATCATTACTACCGAGCCATAAGTCAACCCGAGCGTTTGCGCAACAAACCAAAGGAATGAACTTGCCCTCGAAAGCCCCATAAACTGCATAAAAGGTGCAAAAGTGCCTGAAATAAGCTGCAACAAATTGAATTCTTTCAAAATATTCTGTAAGGCCATTAATCCTGTTACAATCAGCGATATTTTTAGCACTAACCATCCAGAACTTTGTAACCAGCTTAACAGCATTTCCAATACATTTTGAGAAACTATTGCTTGATGATTTATAACAGCATTTCCCATTTGGGCGGGAAGGACTTTGTTAAAAAGAAATGCCGCTACCAAAGAAACAACTATTCTCAAAATGAACATTGTCACTGCCGATGAGCCTGTCTTACGTTGTACCGTAGATTCAACAAACATATTATGAGATATCAGGCACATTATGGCAAGGATAGTAGTTTCTCTGATATCCAACGACAGGGTGGAAATTATTGCAACAGGAGCATAAAGCGGAAGAAAAAGACTCGAAATAAATACCACAGCTGATTCTCCCGGTAATCCGATATACGAAAAAAGTGGACCAAGAAAAGTAGCTAACCAAGCAATAATACCCCAATACTGAAGAAATGCGACGAGCAAACTTAGAGGAAGAATAATTTTTAGAAGCCACCAAACCGTTTTAGTCGATTTGGGTAAAGCATTTTTAATGCTTATAAAGATTTTATTGAGTGTTTGATTCATTTATTAATAGGAGGATGTAAAACAAGAAAGGTTGTCTCCCGACAACCCAATCTTTTTAATTAACCTTAAATCTAATACCATGAAAAACACAGTACAAAGATATAGTCTATTTTTATGTTGTACAACATATTTCTTGAAATATATTTGTTAATTAACTTTATTTAACTATTTGTTGAATTGTCAACATAAACAAAAATAAGTCAACGTATTAAATTTTAGTCATTTACCCTAAACCATGTTTGCGATCTTCCCAACCATCCTCTTTTATCAAGTGAGCCTCTGACATTTAATTTTCCTGTATTTGTATCATAGGTCAAAGTGCAGAAGTAAAATTTTCCATTTGCAGGATCAAGAATCGTTCCCCCGGAAAGTGCTCCGTCTTTTTCCACCATATTGTAAATAATGACCATGCCAAGTTCCGGTTTATTCTTCAAATCGCCGTCACACTCAGTACAAAGCTTGTCAGGGTGTTCAAATAACTTTTCTATTTTTCCATAGTATTTACCATTAGTTGCCTTGTAAATATAAACGATTGATTTTGCCGTTTTGCCATCATCATCTATGGTTTTCCAACGGCCTACAATTTTTTCTACTTGAGCAAATGATGCTAAACTTATAAAAATCAAAAGAAAAAAAGAAATAATTGTTCTTCTCATATATATTAAATTTAAAATATTCTGTGGCAAAGATATAAAATTTTATATTTGTACTCTATTTTCCGATAGATTTTATTGCACATTTGCGATAATTTTGTGTAACATTAACTTCGTATGAAAACAGTAAAAATAAGTAATTTAAATGAGATGGAAGACATTATTTGCTCGTGTAAAGTCTGTATTGCAGGATTAAACGGCGACGATGGATTTCCCTATCTTTTTCCTATGAACTTTGCTTATGCGGATGGAAAAATAATTTTACACTCTGCTCCTGAAGGTCGCCATTTAAGTTTGCTAACTAACGACAACAGAATTACAGTGACTTTTTGTACCGATGGAGAACTTGTATATCAACATAAACAAGTAGCTTGTAGTTACCGGATGAATGCTAAGAGTGTAATATGCAAAGGAAAAGTTAGTTTTGTTGAAGATATTGAAACAAAAGAAAAATTATTAAATACGTTTATGACACATTACGTCGAAGGTCATTTCAAATACTCTCTTCCAGCGTTGAAAAACATAAAAGTATGGGTGGTAAATATAGAAGAAATGACAGCCCGCGCTTTTGGACAGCCTCACAAAATTTAATGAAATAACGTAATAGGATGTAACTTTTTAAGTAATGTTTGGCGAAGCAGCGAGTCCATGTTATATATATCCTGAGTATAAACCACACGATTATACTTATCCACGAAGCAAGTTCTGTAATCAATTAAAAGTAAAATAGGAGGGGAAAGATTCAGTCGATTCGACTTTAGATTCAATGAATCTTTACCAAGCATTTCTTTACCATCAGAAGTAAGTACAGGTAGCTTGATAGCATGACGTATTTTATCCGATTTGATATTACGTTCTTTTTGTGAAATGTTTATTTGTGGATCAAAGTCAGGCAAACAGAAAAAAGTGAGTTCAAGCGGTTTTTCTACTCTTACACATCCGTGACTAACAGCCCTGTTTTGTCGTAAAAAAGCTCTTTTAGAGTTTGTGTCATGCAAATAAACTCCGTAAGGATTGGAAAAGTTGAATTTTATCTTTCCCAGAGAATTTATTTCACCAGCATCTTGCACCATACGAAAAGGTTGATTCTCCTTCGATATTTTTGTCCAGTCAACATATAACGGATTTACTTCCTTACCTTTATGATAAACTTTTATCTGATTTCGTTTAAAGTACGCTGTATCTTTTTGTACTGTTTTCGAAATCTCCTTTACAATAATTGAACTTGGAACCGACCAAACAGGATTCAGAACAATTTCTGTTATTTTGCTTTGTAAAAAAGGTGTTCTGTTTTCAGGGGTTCTCCCCACACATATTTTCGAATCTAAAATAGCCGAATCATTTCTGTAAGCCCTCAAAGTCATATCGGCAACATTTACCCTAATGTATTTCTTCTTACCGTTCAGATGATTCACCCATCTGTTACGTTCAAGATTTATATCCACTTTTTCAATCCATTCAGCAGGCGACATATTCAAGTTTCGAATAGTATAATTTCCTATATCATCGCCGGGCTTTAAGCCCACTTTCGATCTGAATTTATCAATTGCAGCTAAAATATTATTGTCCAAAAAAGTAATAGTATCCGAATAATCTTCAGGCAATTCACCTGTTATTTTCAGTCTTTCAATAATGAAAGGAATTAAAGGGCTTATTTCTTTAGATCGTAATGTCTTTTTTGTTGGTAAATATGGAATAACCGGAAAAGTGTCATTCATAAACTTCAACCAATATTTTCGTTCAGCCATTAATGCAGAGTATTCATTGTCCTTTAGTTGCATGGCCGTCATAAAATGAAACAAATTGGTCTGCTGATGAAACAACAAACGAGCCACAAAAGTACTATCAGCAGATGGAGTTATAAAATGATAATTAGGTAATTCTTTTTCAGGTCGCACAATTCCATAAATAATGGCGGAGGCATAATTAAGATAAGAAAACGTGAGTTGGATATCGATCTTTGCCAGTTCGTAATACGAAAGTCTTTCAGTTTTTGCTAATCTGATTTGGTGACGCAAAGAATCGGATATAAAAAAGGCCGACGCTAATCCATGTGTATCAGCTGTTTTGAGAAATCGAACCAAAGTATCGCATTTGTATATTTTTTCAGAAGTTACCCACAAACTACGGAATTGTTTTTGTTTGTAGGCTTGCTTAACCCAGTATACGTTGGGGTGCAAAGTATCGGAAATTTCATTTAAAGCATGGCAAATAGAAGAATCTAATCTTTTTTCATCAATTTTCAGGAAAGATGTCGTTCCCATATCATGTCCCCGGCTATCGAAACGACAAGATAAAAAAACAGAGCAAAATAATAGCACCCATGCAAATGTGAGTGTTTGTTTCATTGTTAGATTTTTCTTTCAATCCATATTGTGGAGACAAAATTAGTTTTTATTTATCAATTCAAAACATTATTTTTACAGATTCTGGCATAGCTATTGAAAAACAAAAGGCTTTGTACACGTATTAGCCAACAATATTCACTTTTTCAGGGGTTTAGTTATTTCAATTATAAAAAACAACAGATTCTGTCCATTGCGCACATGTCAGATTGGCAGAAACAACAATAAAATTTCAAATGAACAATCGTTTTGACAATTTTTTCTCAGAAGATATGCAAGGTGTAACCGATGTGTTTCCAATTATTTCGCTCGAAGAACGATCGTCGGATATACAGTTGAAAGATGGAGAGGTGCTACCTATACTTCCATTGAGAAATATGGTGATTTTTCCGGGAGTTTTGCTTCCGGTTTCCGTAGCTCGACCCAAATCGCTGAAATTAGTGCGACAAGCTCATGAGAATGAGACTTTTATTGGCGTTTGTACTCAGATTGATAAAAAGGCTGAAGATCCGGGTGTGGATGACTTGTATAAAACGGGTACTGTAGCTCAGGTTGTTAGAATTCTTGAGATGCCTGATAACACTACTACTGTTATCCTTGAAGGGAAAAAACGTTTCAAATTGGGTGATGTGGTCACTGGTAAACCTTATCTGAAGGCTAAAGTTTACCTGATTGATGATATTCAACCCGATGAAACCAATGAAGGAGTATTTCAGGCGCTTGTTTCGTCTATAAAAGAT
>WSSedL1CaDRAFT_10000886_pt1 | contig 19485 bp, 10 predicted proteins | sample WetSurSL1Cattail_FD_9464 | JGI IMG/M metagenome (IMG submission 9464)
TATAGGATGATTCGCAGCTTCATTTAGTGCAATATAGTTCGACGAGGCATCCAGCTTATTGTTGTAATTTACTGACCCTGACGAAAATACACCAATTGCTTCAAGAAAATAGGCACCGTTGCCTTCTGCGTAAATGGTGCCACCTCTGGCTAAGAAACTTTTTATATTCGTCCCCATATTGGGATAGATTCCGATCATACTGTCTATATACGACTTTTCGCCATTGAATGAAGGAATTATCAATAATGAAGTAGAATCGTTAATGCCGCTTAAAACTTGAGTTTCATTCAAATAATACCAGGTATCGTTCTCCAGAAATGTATTGAACATACTCCTGAAAATGGGAGCTTCCCAGTTTATCGTAAAGTTATTCACCAATATATTGCTATGGAAAATAGCTATGGTTTTTGGCGTGGCTTTATACTGAACCGACAGATGAGTCTGATTTTGCCAGTTGTAAGTTGAAGAATACGGGGTATTGGTAAGATTGGACTGTTCCTCCAGAGAGTCCGGATAAACAAAGCTTCCCTTGGCACTTCCGGATGTAATCCAATAGGTAGAGAACTCGCCGTACCGGGTAAACAGGCTGGTATCCTGAATAATACTTTCTTTATGAAAATCATTATTGGCTGAATGAAAAATCAGATGATAAGCTTTTAAGAAGTTTTTTTGAGTTGCATCAGTAGGGATTAAATAACCCTCTTGTGCGAATGATTTATGACTCAAAAATAGGATAGAAATGATTAAGCAAATCCAAGGTTTACCAATAACTGTTTTGTTCCGCAATCGGGCACGATTAAATAACGAGTTCATAATATTGAGTTTAGGTTAAAGAACAAAATAATTTACAAATACCATAGTTTTACGAAAAGATATCACTACAGTTTGTAAAAAACAATTTATTTTTTGTTTATTTCGTTGTTAGACAACAGTTTTCTATCTTCGAAATAAGTCCTTTTCCCCTAAACCCAATAAGGTGGCAATATTTATTCTATTACCAGTTTGTATCCGTCGTTGCTTAAACTTTCCACCAGTTTAACAGCATATTCTCTGTCGAAATATACTTTTGGTTTATGTTTGGCAAAAACAGGATATCTACCCACAGCATCTTCGCTGTTAAGGTAATTGTAACCTACAAGGAACAAATCTGTTCCGATTAATTTAATTTTGTAGACAGGACGGTGTACGCACATATCTATAGCTTCTTGCAGTTCTAGCTTCGTAACGTCTGGCTCATGCTTAAGCTTAAAACTTCTTACAATCTCGTCGCTAAAGGGTTCTTTAGTGAAATGAAGGTCGAAATTTTTTACATAACACGACAGTACAACTGCCTCATTTAAAATAACAGCAGGCTTTTGTTCATCTCCTACGAGACGCACATTATAGCCATGCATGGTGAAGAAGCTAAGTAGCCGTTTATTACGGCGTGCTACCATTTCCTCCAACGTTTCTTCTCTTGACATACTCTCTCCTTTTAATTTTTGCACTCCAAATATAATGGTAATTGTTAAAAAGAAAAAGGACTTTTATATCTTTATCTTTAAAATTTGTTAAAATTAGTTAAATTACAAAAAATCAGGGAAAACCAAAGGCTATTCAGATAAAAATTTTAATCTAATTTTTAACTGTTAGCGCGTATGTGTATTTTTGTATTTTTTATATATGGAAATACTTAATAATTCAGATTTTACTGACAATTTTATAAGGAAAGTTGCCAAATCGTGTCACAAATATCAACTCATCGATAAAAATGATAAAATATTGGTTGGATTATCAGGTGGAAAGGATAGCTTATTTTTGCTTGAAGCTTTACATTACATCCGGAAACATTTTGCATTTCCGTTAGAAATTGTTGCAAGCCATATTCATATTGAAAGTGTCGGATATAAATCTGATCCTTTATTTTTGGAACAGTTTTGTCAATACTTAGACATTCCGCTTCAAATTGAGACTTTAAATATTGATTTAACTGCCAATCCTAAAAAAGGCCCATGCTTTGTATGTTCCTGGCATCGTCGGAAACGTTTATTTGAGCTTACAAAAGAATTAAATTGCAATAAACTTGCTTTAGGGCACTATGCCGATGATGCTATTGAAACTTTGATGATGAATATGATGTATCATGGTTCCATATCGTCTATGCCAGCCCGTTTAAAAATGTTTGACGGACGTATTTATCTGATTCGCCCCCTTATTGAAATTTTCCAAAAGGATATGAAACAAATTGCCCGGGAGCGTGGATATCCTTTGCAAACAAAGGAATGCCCATATAATAATGATACAAAACGTATTTTTATCCGGGAGATGATAGAAAAATTGAATGGAATTCATTCAAATGCAGGTAAAAATATTTTACGTTCTATGGATAATATTTTTCCGGAGTATTTGTTAAAAAGTCATAAGTAGTAGGTTGTAAGTATAGTCTTCTGCGATGTAAAGTTTAATAAATAATCGTTAAAAGGTTGGTAAGACTAAGTATCGAAATTAAATTCTGTGTTAGTTTTAATTTATCTGCATTTTGTTGAAATATTTATCGGTGTATTTATATGGATTATTTTGATATATTGGTAAAATATAATATTTTAGCTATAATTAAATAATCAAAAAACGTACAATTTTTCATGAAAAAATAACAAATTATCCATGTTTTTGTACAATATTCAATAGTTTTATTTAAGTAAAACGCATAGCTTTACCAAAAATATAATTGCTACTAAACTCTATTATGATGATTAGTTTGGATTTCTTCACTGCATTTGCAGAAACAATGGCATTTAATTGCCATATCTATGATTTATCTTCCCCGTAAAGATTTCAAATTTTTTAATTTGTTTTTGATTAATTATAAAACCAAGTACTTATATATAACTATAATTTAAACATTAATTATGAGAGAATTCCCTAAATTGTTTTTGTTATGTTTGTCATTCCTGGTGTTGCTATTTGGTTGCAGCAAGGATTTTGACGATTACTACGCACGTCCCTCTTCGTTGGCTGATCCTATTTATCAGCAGCTTGAAGCCAGGGGAAATTTTACCAGCCTGTTAAAATTAATTGACAAGGCGAACTACACCTACACCCTTAGCAGTGGTGGTTACTGGACTTTATTAGCTCCAAATGATGATGCTTTTAAGACTTACTTATCAGAAAAGGGTTATTCATCTGTGGATGACATTGATAAAACAACTGCCTCAAACATTGTTAGGTATTTACTTATTTACAATGCATACGATACTGCAACCATTGATAATTATCAGAATGGGACAGGGGATGATAATAACCTTGCTTTTCGTAGAAAAACAGGCTATTATAAATGGGTTTATTCTGATACTACCAATGGTACGGTACGATTGGTGGTTGACAGGGTGAATAATTCTAGTACCCTTACTTACACAGACAACAATTATAAGTATATTCCCTTTATTACTACCAATTATTTTAATACTTCAAGCGTAAAAACTTCAGATTATAGTTACTTTTATCCAGATGCATCAATTACTGATTTTAATGTATGTGGTGGCAATGGAGTAGGAGGTAGTATATTTGCTGAAAATGGCTATTATATTGAAATTAACAAAGTTATTGAACCTCTGCCAAATATTTATGAATATATAAAAAGCAAATCAAGTTATTCTGTATTTAAAAGTTTATTAGATAGATTTGCTACTTTTACAGTAGACGATGATTTCCAAAGTCGATATCTCCAAGCTTCTGGTTCAAGCGAAACTGTTTATCATAAATATTTTAATGATACGCTTGCTTTTTCTCCAAATGGAGAATCTTATATAGCTAATTCTAATGATGCTCAAACTGATTGTTGGTCAATTATTGTTCCTAATAATGATGCCGTTAATGAATACGTTAAAAATGTGTTAGGTGAATATTACGATAAAGATATTTCAAAAGTACCCAACTATATTATAGCTGAATTTATTAATTCACACATGTGGGCGACATCTGTTTGGCCTTCTAGTTTTAATTCTGCCTATACTGCATTATCAGAGTTTGTTACACTTGATGTTAACTCGGATGTAGTTGATAAACAAATTCTAAGTAATGGTATGTTCTATGGTACCGACAAAGTTTATGAATCTCGATCGTTTACATCTGTTTATGCTCAGCCTTTTTTAAATCCAGACTATGCGTTTATGCGACGTTTGATTGCTAGCAATAACTATAAGACCATGTTAAGAAATAGTAATTTAAATTATACAATTTTCATGGTTAAGGATTCTGCTTATGCATCAGATTTGTTTACTTATAACAATGACTATAGTACATGGTGGTATAACGGTTCTGCATCTATTAGTAATGAATTAGTTGCAACAGCAACAGAAAAAGTAACCCGTGATTTTAATATGCAAATTGTTTCATCAACTATTACTGATGCACAATCAGCTGAAGGAGTAGCTGAAACTTATGGTGGAGAGTGTATTTATTATAATAATGGTGTTGTATATGGTAGTGGCAATGTAGATTCTTCTGAAGTTGCTAATATTACAGGTTATAGAGACTATGATAATGGAAGGGTTTATTTCATTGACAAGATGCTGAAATACGGTCAATATTCTTTATATGGAAAACTTAGAATTTTAGCCGGATATAATCCTAAAACGGCTACCTGGGGTACCAAAACTGAATATTATCCATTTTTTAAACTAATCGAAGCTTCTTCATTATTGACCGTTACAAGCGGAGATACCGCACATGCAACAATTACAGGTGTAAGTACCGGAGATTATTATACAATGTTAGTGCCTAATAAGGCTTCAATTGCTCTGGCTCTAGCTACTAATGACAGTAGCGATGCCAGCAATATTCATCCTTATTTATATGCTTATAGTAATACTTCTTATAATACCAGTGATATTAATAAAAATTTCATCAAATATCATTTTTTAAATAAGATAGTAGTACCCGATGGTAATACCGATAAATTAGGAAAAGTAAATACAGCTGCTAAAGACCTTGATGGTAATGTAAGAACTGCAACTGTTACAAATGTTACAGGAGGTGTCACCGTCCAGGGATATAAAACTACGACGTCTGCTACACTAATTTCAGGAAGCAGTAACCAATTGGCTTCAAAAGCAGTAATCCATCTTGTAAGCGGATTTATTAGTTATGAATAATTTTTAATGTAGAAACTACTTAAAAAATAAATATGAAAAGTAAAAGGTTAGAAATAAAAACATTACTCCTATTGGTGTTTATTTTAACTTCTTTGTCGGATGTATTTGCACAGACTCTTGTTAGAGGTGTGATTACCGACGAGAAGGACAAGGGGCCTATTCCCGGAGTAACTGTTGCGGAATTAAATAAAGACAATCGTATTGTGTCTGGTACTACTACCGACATGAATGGTAATTATGCTATTAAAATTTCAGATCCTAAAGATAAAATTGTATTTTCTTTTATTGGATATATCTCTACAACCGAACAAATTGGAGGTAGAACAACTATTAATATTGCTTTAAAATCGAACGTGGTTGAATTGAATGCGGTTGAAGTTGTTGGTAGAAATAAAACCAATACTGGGTTTATGCCGGTAGATCAACGAGACCTTACATCAGCTGTTTCTAAAATTAGCACTGAAGATTTGGAAGGTATTCAGGCTACTTCTGTAGACGAAGCCTTGCAGGGACGTCTGGCTGGTGTTGACATTGTTTCTACTTCGGGAGACCCTGGTGCTGGTATGTCTATTCGAATTCGTGGTACCTCTTCTTTAACTTCAAATTCTGATCCTCTTATTGTAATTGATGGTATTCCACAATCCATTGAAATTGGTGATAATTTCGACTTTGGTTCTGCCGACGAGCAATCTTACTCTCAGTTGTTAAATATTCCTATGGGCGATATCAAGGATATTACAGTGTTAAAAGATGCTGCTGCCACTGCTGTTTGGGGGTCGCAGGCTTCCAACGGGGTTTTAATGATTACCACCAAACGTGGATCCAAAAGTCCTAAACCTCAGGTTACCATTAGTGCTAAAGGTACAATCAATCAGCAACCGGAAGCTATCCCTATGTTGAATGGTTCCGAATACCAAACCTTAATGCTTGAGGCATATATGAATGCTTTCCATACTCAAATGGATATTACCAAGCAAAAGGAATTTGCAAACGACCCTAATGACCCATATTATTATTATAATTACGGACAGAATACCAACTGGATTAAGGAAATTACTCAATTAGGTTATGTTCAGTCTTATAACCTTGCAGTAAGTGGAGGGGGGGATAAAACAAAATACCGTGCTTCTGTGGATTACAACGGAACCCAGGGTACTACAATCGGGACTTATTTCAGACGTATTACTTCCCGTGTAAACCTCGATTATGATATTTCGGACCGTCTGCATTTTCGTGCAGATATTGCATATACACATTCAGACAATGATCGTAATTACGTTAATTCTAAAGATAGCTACGATAACGTTCGTAAAATGGCCTATTATAAAATGCCCAATATGAGTGTTTATGAATATGATTATGATGGAAACAAAACCTCTAATTATTTTACTCCGGAATCAAACTTCCAGGGAACATTCCCAAGTACATATAACCCTTTAGCTTTAGCTAAACTTGGTAAAAATAATGTATTGGTAAATAATGTTCAACCAACAGCAACCATCAGGTATGAACCATACCCCGGTATTTTAACATTTACTTCGGATATTACTTTAAATGTTACCAATACCCGTACTAATATGTTTTTACCTCGCGAAGCATCCGGGTTGAATGAGACAAGCGAGTATGCCAATGTTGCTACTGAAACTGAAAAGGATGAGATTAAAACCATCTCTATCTCTAAATTATTGTATACTCCAAAATTAGGAGAGAAACATTCTCTCATGAATATGTTGATGTATGGTATGGAATCATATCATTATGATTACAATGGAGATGAAGGTGTAAATACAGCAACCTCTGAATTGCAGGATCCTTCCTCTTATGTGTTATCTTCGGCTTCAAGTAATGCTTCTGAAACTGGAACTGGTCATCTTTTATACGCTTTAGCTCAATCTCAATATAAATTATTAGATCGGTATATTGTTTCCGGGTCTATACGTATGGATGGTAGCTCAAAATTTGGTCCCAGCAAACGCTATGGATTTTTCCCAAGTGCATCGGGCCGTTGGAGAATTTCAGACGAACCTTTCCTTAAAAATGTAAAATCTATCGATGAACTTAGTATCAGGGGTAGTTATGGTGCAAGTGGTAAAACTCCGGACGGGTTATATAATTATATAAGCACCTACAATACATCTTCTTATTCCTATCTGGGTCAATCGACGGTTTACCCAACTTCTATTCAACTCGATAATTATCATTGGGAAAAGGTATTACAAACAGATATTGGGCTAGCGTTACAAATGTTTAACAATAAACTGAGTGTTGATTTTGACTGGTATCGTAAGCGTTCTAAAGATATGTTATTAGACAATATAACCATATCGTCATTATCTGGTTTTGCAAATATGGATATTAATGCGGCAACCATGGACAACCAGGGTTGGGAGCTTTCTATTAATTCAACATTATGGAAGAAAAAGGACATGACTGTGCGTTTTGGATTTAATGTGGCTCAAAATAAGAATATGGTTCGTCAAATTTCCAAATTTTTCTCTACAACCAGCGGGTCTTATCAGGCTAATGGTTCATACTATATTAGTGTTCAAAATAATACCCCTTTTGGATCTTTTTACGGATACCGGTTTAAAGGAGTTTATAAAGATGCTGAATCAACTATTGCTACTGATAAATATGGTAATAAAATTTATGATGCTTTAGGTAATGCATTGCAAATGAAATTTTTCCCTAAATCTACCAATTATGAATTTTTACCTGGAGATGCAATGTATGAGGACATCAACCATGATGGTGCTATAGACGGAAGTGATGTTGTTTGGCTTGGAGATTCAAACCCATTATTGACCGGAGGTTTTGGACCTACCGTTATATATAAAAATTTTACCCTGAATATTTTCTTCCACTTCAGATATGGTAACGACATTATCAACAGAACCCGTATGAACCTTGAAGCCATGTATAATGGTAACAACCAAAGTACAGCTGTTTTACGCAGATGGAGACAGGAAGGCGATGTTACTGATATTCCAAGGGCGTCTTACAAACATGGTTATAATTATCTGGGGTCGGATCGTTTTGTTGAAGATGGTTCTTTTTTAAGGTTTAAATATATAACCTTATCCTACAAAATTAAAAAAGGTATCCAGAAGATTGGTGTACGCAGCATGAGTGCTTATTGCACTATCAATAACCTGTATACCTGGACAAAATATACTGGACAGGATCCTGAAATTTCCATTAAGTCTACTACTTCCAACAGATGGGCTATCGGGTATGACGATTCGCTTACTCCGCCAACCATGGGGGTAACTTTTGGTATGGATGTTAATTTTTAATTTATTATCAATTAACAGGACTTCGAAATTATTAAAATAAAAACGAAATGAAGAAATTTAAATTATATATGTTGTTGGGCCTGGTTACGCTACTTTTTTCGAGATGCGATAAGTTTCTCGATGTGCAACCGGAAAGTGGCCTGACTTACGAAAATTACTGGAAGACCAAAGAAGAAGTAAATGCTGTTGTTCTTGCCTGTTATCAATCTATGATGACTGGCTCCAGTTCTACATATCAAGTGGTGGATTTAGCATTTCTTTGGGGAGAACTTCGTGCTGATTTTATTGCAGCTAATACTAAAATTTCCGCTGAGGAATATCTGGCTATGAATGGGTATATTACTGAAAATTTAAGTATTTGTGACTGGACTGCTTTTTACAGAACAATAAATTTGTGTAATACAGTTATAGCATGTGCACCCAATGTTATTAACAAGGATGCCACATTTACACAAACAGCATTAGATGGATATCTTTCGGAAGCTTATGCCTTAAGAGCATTAATGTATTTTTATCTGGTCCGTACTTTTGGAGAAGTGCCTCTTAAATTGGATGCTACACTTACTGATAATACTAATTTGACTATTGCCAAAAGCAGTGCCAACGTAGTTTTGAGTCAAATTAAATCAGATTTGTTGGTAGCCGAATCCAAATCTGTTACAGACTATGGTACAACCTTGGAAAATAAAGGCCGGATAACACAGTACGCTATTAATGCTATGCAGGCTGATGTATATTTATGGTGCGAACAATATGACAGTTGTATTGTTGCTTGTAATAAAGTAATTAATTCAAGTCAATACGGGTTAATTTCAGACTATAAGGAGTTATTTCAAAACGGATTAACTAATGAAAGTATTTTTGAACTTGTTTTTGACGATCAATTATTAAATCCGCTATTTTATATGGTAGATATCAGCACTAATAAGCGATTTTTAATTGACCAAAGAGTTATTGATGATAAATATACTACAGACTCTAACAATCCTGATGATTACGACTTAAGAGGAAATTTCGCTTCTGTCAGATTTGGGAATATGTCTATCTGGAAATATTTAGGATTGACTTCATCAACTGCACGCAGTGAAAGTCAGTCTTATGCTCCCTGGATATTCTACAGATACGCCGATGTATTATTAATGAAGGCGGAAGCTGCAGCAGTAGAAGGAGATACTGCAATAGCACTCTCTATTGTTCGGAAAATTCGTTCTCGAGGAGGTGCTTTACAAACATCGGCCGAAGAACCCGGAGATGCAACCTCTGCACTTGAATATGTAATACATGAAAGAGGTCGTGAATTTGCTTTTGAAGGAAAACGCTGGTTTGATGTATTAAGGACTGCAAAACGTGCAGGCTATTCAACTTCTTTAAATAATTCTTTAATTGAAATGATAGAAGATATTGCTCCTACCGACAGGTACGCTACTATGGTAAGTAATATTCAGGATACACTGAGCCATTATTTGCCAATATATAAAGATGAACTTGAAACAGATGAGGCCTTAGAACAGAACACGTTTTATAAAACCAATTAATATTTTGAATCATGAAAAAATTTATAACTTATCCCGTGTTAAAAAAAGTATCGTTTGTACTTTTAGGTATAGTTTGCGTTTTTGGTTTGGTTACCTGCGATAATTTTGATGAGCCAAAAGATTTGCAGATTACTGCAACTGAAAATATTACTTCGTATCTCGAAAGTAACAGCTCTCAATTTTCATTATTGTTGGAAATGTTAAACAGGGATATTACTCTTTCAAATGGCAATACTATTAAATATGGTAGTTTTTTAAACGCTTATGCTGGTGAATATAATGGTTATACATTATTTGCACCAACCAATGATGCTGTAAATACATATCTTGCGAAAAAAGGTTATAGTAGTGTAAGTGATATTCCTGATGCTACAATCGAAAAATTACTTAGTTTTCATATTTTAGCTGACACTGTTTCTACTACTTCATTTACCGATGGTAAATTAGGGGTTTCTACTATGTATGGCCAATATCTTGTTGTTAAATCAGTTTTTTCTGATAATTCCTCTAAAATTTTGGTAAACAAACAGGGTTATATTACTACTAAAAATATAACTTGTGGTAATGGTTTGGTTCATATTATTGATGGTGTTTTAGAACCATCTGACTCAACTGTTTATCAGAAAATTGCTGCTGATACAACTTATTCTATATTTACGGAGGCACTTAATGCAACTCATTTTGCTGATACTATTAATTCGGACGGTAAAACTTCAGGTAAATGGTATACTGTTTTTCCTGTATCAAATTCGGTTTACAGAGGATTAGGTATTAATAATTTTTCACAGTTATTAAAAAAATATAGCAATGATGGTGACACTTGTATAAATTCTACGGACAGTCTTAATTTATATATAGGTTACCATATAGCAAGCAGCTTATATTTTGTTGGCGATTTTAAGGATGGAAGTACTTATTCAACTTTAGCAGGAAATAATAATCCAATCTCTTTTACCATAAGATCAGGAAATGTAATTGTAGATGAATACATTGTGGATGGAGATACAATTGTCGGAGCTACTATTGATAGAACATACAGCGATAATGCATGTAATAATGGGGTTATTCATGCTACTAGTGCCAATTACGAAATTATTATTTGGCATCAATCCAGGGTATTCTTTGATTTATCGGATTATTCCGATATTCGTTCTTCTGTTAGTGGTTGGGGGGGATTATATAGTAATACTATTACATTTACAGATGCTCAATTAAGCGGCATTAATATATATTCTAAATATAGTAGCTCCTACGCAACTATTACTTATTATAGTAGTAATTCTATGGTTTGGACTACAAAACGTAGATATATCTATTATAACTGTATGCAGACAAAAATGCAGGCTAATAAAGTTGTTGATTGGATTAAATTTACTACCCCATTTATTGCGGCCGGTACTTATAAAGTTTGGTTGGCTTATGCTTCAAACGGTAGTTCTATTAGTTGCCCTGCTACAGTTTCTGTTGGTACTTCAACTACCGATAGCGTAGATCTTGGTAATACTTTGTATCTGAATCAAAACTTGAAAACCAGAAGCGATAGAACTTTATATGCATATGACAATTATTTATATGGTTTAGGAATGAAACGGTCTGCTCATTTCTCAGGTGAGTATAATTATTCTACAACTGTTAATGTTGGTTTTTATTTAGGTAAAGTAACATTATCTACCAGCGGAAAACATTGGTTAAAAATAACAGCCCTAACAGCTGGTTACGGTGCAAATACTTATTTTGATTATATTGAGTTTATACCTGTTGACGACGATCAAATATGGCCTAAACCTGATGGTAACGGTACTTGGCATGCAAGACCTGCCGATGGATATAACGATATTACAGCACTATTTTAATTAGATAAAGGATACCGGCATTACCGGTATCCTTTAATTAAAACTATTATTCAAATTAAATCTATAGAAATGAAATATATAAATAGATGTTTCTGTTTGCTTATTGGTATTCTGGTTCTGTTGACTACTTCCTGTAAGGATGTATGGGAAGATCATAACGCGCAAACAGTTTCAACCAATAATCTACTGGAACTTATCGGCAAGGATGCCTCTTTAAGTACTTTCTACAGTTATATTAAAAAAGTAGGATATGATACTATTTTATCATCAAGCCGAACTTACACCGTATGGGCTCCTACTAACGATGCCCTTAGTACTTTGGATGCCTCCATTACAGGTAACGACAGTATTTTAAAAATTTTTGTAGGTAACCATATCGCTTATCGCGAATATCCTACTGATAAAGAAGGGGATACTATTAACATTAAAATGGTTAACAGTAAAAATTTAAAATATATTAATGGATCTGCTTCTTTTGAGGGTGCTCCTCTTGTAAATACTAACAGTTATTGTAAAAATGGTATTTTGCATACGATTAGTGCCCCTATTTATCCTAAAAATAATGTTTGGGAATACATCCAAGCGAATACAGATTTAGTAATGCTTGATTCTACATTTATGTATTATTATGTATTTTTTGATTCAGAGAACTCTACCAAAATTGGGGTAAATGATGATGGTGAACCAATTTATGATACTGTTTGGGTTAAGAAGAATGCATTTTTATACAGTATCTGTGATATTTCCGTTGAAGATTCATCTTATACGGTATTTGCTTTAAATGATGATGCTTTTAATAATGAATACAATAAAATGAGTCCTTATATTAAGGATACAAATTCTATAAAACAAACTACTGCAAAAACCAGGTTGGATGTTTGCAAAGATATAGTAGTACGCGGGAAATATGCATCGTATGAAGCCATGCCCGATACTTTGGTGTCTGTATCTGGTATAAAAATTCCTAAAAATGCTATTGCGGTACAAAGCAGTTATGAAGCTAGTAACGGATATGTTTATGTTGTAAGTTCTTTTGATATTCCATTAAGATGTAAGATTCCAACCATCAAAATTGAAGGTGAAAATTATTTATATTTATATAACTCTTCAATGGGAGCTTTTACTTACGGATTGATTGCAACCCGTTATAGGACATGGGCATCCGGAGGAAAGGATATTCAGGCTTATGGCGGTACAAATGGACATGGAATCCCTTATTTAAGTGTAAGATATTATGTTTCGCGTATGTATAATATAACATACCAGGCATATCGCAGAACAGTTAATGATTTTCAATCCGGAACCTTCCGTATGAAACTTGCATTTAATCCTGATTCTCTGGCAAATATCATTGACTCTACTTCTTTGGGAACTACAAATAGGATTATTCGGTATTTTGTTGTTAATGGTTCTGGTTCTAAAGATTATTCGGATATATATATTGGAACCTGGGACAATAAACAATATGGTTCACAAAATGTATTTCTATGCTCCGATTGTATGGTGGTTACCAGCAGTTCGCCAAATTATCCGATTGAATTAGATTATTTGAAATTTGTACCTGTTTTTAACTAAGAAAATACTGAACTATGCATACTTTGAAAAATATTTTTAAATACTTGTTTTTTGCCGGGGCTATATTTTTATTGTTGCCCAATATTAAGGCTCAGGATTCTATTTCTGTTACACCTAAAATAAGAATCTCCGGTCAGGTAATGGATGCCCGTAATGGTAATCCATTACCTGGTATTAATGTTGAAATACCCGGATATTCATCAGCAATGACTAATGATAGCGGATATTTTAAACTGAGGGTCCCAAATTTAAATGTTACTGTTTATATTTCGGGTATCGATTACCATAATGTTGAAGTTCCTATTCAGGGGAAATCTAATATTAAAGTGTTACTTTACGAAGAGCCTGCTTCTTCATTTTATGATAAAGCCCGCTTTTTACAGGGAGAGACTTCTTTAGCCCACACCACTGGTTCCGTTTCTTCTATTAATTTATCAAACAGCAGTTGGAGTCAATCTTCTGCCAATGTTTCCAACAATATTAATGGGAAAATTGCTGGTATGGAAGTTATTTCCCGCTCAGGTGCTGTAGGTATTGGTTCTGAATTATTATTACGGGGATATTCTTCGTTATACACCAACAACCGCCCTCTAATTGTGGTTGATGGGACTGTTTATGATATGAATGCTTATGGTAATTCTATTATTGATAATTACTATTACGATCCTTTGGCTGATATTGACCCCAGAGATATCGAAAATATTACTGTGAGCAAGGATAATAATTCTATTTATGGAAGCAAGGGTGGTAATGGTGTAATATACATCACCACTACCCATACCAAAGATGCTGCAACTAAAATTGAGTTTAATGCTTCCGGGGGTATTAATTTTGCTCCTAAAGAATATCCTGTTTTAAATTCTTCCGATTTTCGGACATATCTTTCGGAATTACTCTCTACTAAAGGTTTATCTTCAAGCGAAATAGATGCTTTGTCATACATGGATGATAATACTTCTAACTCGGAATATTATATGTACCATAACAATACCAACTGGCAGGATAAAGTTTTTGAAAACAGTAGTTCTAATCAGAATTATTATTTAAAAATTACCGGAGGCGACGAAAATGCACATTATAATCTCTCATTGGGTTATTTAAACCAAAATGGTATTATAAAGGAAACCAAAGGCAACCGTTTTAATGTTCGGTTTAATGGAGACATTGATATTACCAATAAATTAAAGTTATCCAGTAACTTGTCTTTTGCAAACAACAACAGAGATTTAAAAGGTCAGGGATTAAATGAAAAGACCAACCCTATTTTTATGAGTTTGATAAAGGCGCCATTTTTGCACACCAATGCTGTTAATAGTGTCGGTTATGTTTCTCCAACTTTGGCTGATGTAGACGTTTTTAACATTGGTAATCCCGTTGCTATTATTGATAAGATGAAAGAAATCAATAAAAATTACAGGTTTTTAGCTTCTGTTAAATTAACTTATGAAGTTAATAAGAATTTTCATATTAATTCTGTTTTTGGTTTAACCTACGATAAGGATCGTGAAAGTTCTTTTAAACCACATCTTGGTGTAGTTGCCGACACTCTTGAATCTGAGTTGGCATTGAGAACTTCTGCATTATATTCGCAAAGTCTAATAAATTATTATAATGATACTTGGCTGCAATATTCGAAAACACTTAATTCGGTTCATGAATTGAAAATTGTTGGCGGATTCAGATATCAATACAATAAAGATGAATATGATATTGAAAAATCATATAACGCTGCTACTGATGATTTAACCGATTTGGATAATGGGACCAAAGCCCCGTCTTCTGGTTCTACTGATCGTTGGAATTGGCTTAATATGTATGCTTCTGCGGATTACTCTTTTGAGTCCAAATATTTCCTTAATGCAAGTTTAGGTATTGATGGTTCATCCCGGTTTGGTCAGGATATTGATAAAGCATTAAAAATTGGAGATAACAAATATGGTGTATTCCCATCTGTCGGCGCTGCCTGGTTGGTTTCTTCCGAGAAATTTATGGCCAATGCACCCTATCTTTCTATGTTGAAATTAAGAGCTAATTATAGCATTTCCGGGAATGATGATGTTGGCAATTATAATTCACAGGAATTATATACCTCTAAATATCTTTATTTATTGTCGGGTATGGTAAGGGCTAATATTGCTAATACTGCCATACAATGGGAAACAAATAAAAAGATGAATTTTGGTGCTGATTTAGGTTTAATGAACGACCGTGTGAAAATTTCTGTTGATATATATAAATACAAAACAGATAACATGCTTACAAACGAAACTCCGGCTTCCTATGTAGGCGTTGATAATATTGAAACCAATAACGGTGCAATGGAAACCAATGGAATGGAGTACACCTTAAGTGGTCGTATTTTAAATGGCCCGGTAAAATGGGATATGGGTTTTTCTATTGCATTCAATAAAACTAAGATAACCAAATTACCTGCAGATAGTGTAATTACTTCCTTTGGTGGAGCAACTTTGCTGTCAGCTGTTGGTAAATCTGCTTCAGTATTCTATGGTTATAAAACCAATGGTATTTATGTATCCGATGCTGTAGCTACTTCTGAAAATCTTCAAAACGAAATGGCTTCTGGTACCACTACTGCTTTTGAAGGTGGAGATGTCCGTTTTGTAGATAATCACGCCGATGGAGTTATTAATGGTGACGACCGTGTTGAAATTGGAAACCCTAACCCAGATTTTTTTGGTTCATTCAATACCGATTTTAAATGGAAAAATATTTCGTTAAGTGCCTTGTTTACATATTCGTATGGAAATGACATTTTTAATTATACCCGTTACAGACTCGAATCAATGAGTGGATACGAAAATCAAACACCTGCAGTTATGAACCGTTGGAGAACTGACGGTCAGGTAACTGATATGCCTCATGCTGTATGGGGAGATCCTCAAGGTAACAATCGCTTTTCGGATCGCTGGATTGAAGATGGTTCATATATCCGTCTTAAAGTTTTAACTTTATCTTATGATGTTCCGGTTAAAACTCAATATTTTAAGAATCTTACTATTTATGCGTCTGCCTATAATCTTTTAACTCTTACTAAATACATGGGTTTCGATCCTGAATTTAGTGCCGGATCAAGTATCTTTAGCAGAGGGGCAGATGTAGGTATGGTTCCTCAGTATAAATCGGTTATGGCCGGATTTAAAATTGGTTTATAATTTTTTATTGAATATATATAGGATTAGAGAGAACGTCTGATTTTTATTTAATTAAGTCTAAATCAGACTTCTTACGAACTATAAAATAAAAATGAACACATGAAAAAGAAATTTTTAATATTACCCCATATAATCTTCATTGCAATAGCATTTATTTTTGCATCTTGCAACGATATTTTTAAAGTTGATTCTGTTTCTTCAGTAGAAGAATCGAACATGTACCGGAATAGGGGAGATGCTGACGCTGCAATTTTGGGTGTTTATTCCGATTTTTTAGATATTGCTGATAAATATGTGATATTAAACGAGGTACGAGCTGATCTTTTAGAGTCAACCTCCAATGCAGATAAGGAACTTTGCGATATAAATAACCATACAGTGGAATCTGGAAATAAATATGCTGATCCAAGACCGTTTTATACCTTAATTCTGAATATTAACGATGTATTGAAGCATTTTGCCATTATGCATACCAATTCATTATTAACCGATGATGAATACAACCAGAGATATTCTGACATGGTTTGTTTACGTGCATGGGTTTACCTGCAGTTGGGAATTCATTTTGGGAAAATCCCTTATGTTACCAAACCTTTCGAAAAAGTGAGTGACTTATCAGATGAATCCTTATATCCATACCTAGAACTAGCAGACCTGATTGATACTTTGGTAAACGAAGTAAGCAATATGCCTTATACGGATCCTTATCCTACTACTGCTGAAAATTTGATGGGTATTTCTGCTGGTACTTATACCACAACACCATTCTTTATCAATAAAAAAATGTTATTGGGCGATTTATATTTATGGCAGGGCGCATTAAAAGGAGTATTGGATAATTCAGGTTTATATTATGAAAATGCAGCCAAATGTTATAAAGATATTTTAGATGATCAAGGAAGTACTGACCAATATAAATTAAAACTGCCTTATAACGAAGTTGGTACAAATCCTCCTACCGGTATTGCTGTGGGATATTATTACAGATACCAGTATAATGATATTGATGGATTAGGGGATAGTAATACCTGGGGGTGGAGATCTATTTTCAGCCGTTCACAGGATACCTATTATTATTATGAATGGTTATGGCAGTTGTTTTTTGATGTTACTTATGGGAAAAGCAGTCCTTTAATCAAATATTTTGCCAATTACGGAGTTGGTGAATATTTGCTCCGTCCTACCCAACAATCGTTGGACTATTGGAATGCCCAAACTCAAAACAACGGTTTTCCATTTGATGCTCGTAGAGTATTATCAACTGGCACCAATAATGGCGATTTAATTTGCCGTAAATATCTTTATGAATATGACGAGTCTGCACCTTATGAAAAATGGGGAAGATTGTTCCTTTATCGCGCTGCCGGTTTATATTTGCATTACATTGAAGCTGCCAACCGTGCTGAACAATGTAAAGTTGCTCTTGCCTTATTAAATACGGGTATTCGTGCTGAATTTTCCCCATATTGGTCTAGTGGTATTGATACAATTGTAGATCTTACTAATTATGAAAGAACAGACGGTAATTATTACGGTTTAAGTTATCCTTATAATTTTAACGGACGTTTCCCGCAGAGTGCACAATCCTATACCAGTTACTTTTATCAAGGAGACACTGTTTATAGCTCATCAAGTAAAACTTTAGCTATTCAGATTCCGGTTGGAGTGAGAGGTGAATATTGTAAGAGTATCGGTATCCGTGGCAGGGCTTATGTTAAACCTGTTTTAACTTCTATGTATGACATCAGAACCAAAACTGTTGCTGTTACAGATGCATTGAAAGATTCTATCGAAAATTATACTATACAGGAAGATGCCTTGGAACTTGCTTTTGAAGGCGAGCGTTGGGGCGATTTGTTACGTGTTGCTATACGTAGAGGCGACCCTTCATTTATTGCTGATAAAGTGTACCAGAAATTATTAAAAGCTGGCAATTCGAATGCCGAGGCCGTTCATGAAAAATTATTAAAAGGTGATTATTTCTTACCTTTTAGTTTAAAATAAATTTTACATTTTTTAACAAAAAAGGGCGAAATTTTTTTCGCCCTTTTTTATTGCCTTAAATTTTTTCTATTATTTTAGAATAAAAATATAGTAACAATGAAACATTTTCTTTTTTTAATATTATTTATTTTTTGTTTTGCTTTTCAATCAAAAGCTAACGACCCTTATGAACATGTTAAGGCCCGGGTGGTAGGTTATACCCTTTTTATAACCGGTAAATTTGAGGGCATGTATAATCTGGACATGGAAGCAAACATTGCTTTTTACCAAAGCGAATATGCCGACGATAAAACCTTTTTATGGAGTATTTGGGATTTAAATGGTAAAGTCCCCGTGTGGACTCCGGAGATTAAAATTTCGTATAATCTGGCAGATTGGATACTCAATAAGAAAATGGAAAAAATGTATCTCGATTTTGCTTATGTTTTACAGGGAGTCGATTATACTCGTGAGTTATGGATATATGTAAACGATAAAAATCAGATTACTTTAAAGTGGAAAACAAACTAACAAATAGTGTATTTCTGATAATCAGAAAAGTGGTAGTTACATTTATTGTTATGTTTTCTTATTAGCTGTAACACCTTAAATATTAATTTATTAAATTTTAATAATTCCACTTTCAAGCATTTTTAATCTTTATAACAAATAAGCAAGATTTGTTTGTTTATTTTAAAATGTTTATTAATTTTAACTATTAATGTCACATTAAAATGATCATATATTCATTGACAATTATATAAGATAAATATTTTTTACAAGCGGAAGCCGAAAAGCTTTTAGAGTAGGCACAATACTAACTAATTTATGTTATGAAAAAGTTAATTTTAATTCACTGTTGTCCGGAATAAATTTTAAAGAGCTAGAAGGCATTTTGTCTTCATAGCTCTTTTTTGTAGTTTTGTTTTACCACAAAC
>WSSedL1CaDRAFT_10000887_pt1 | contig 19474 bp, 13 predicted proteins | sample WetSurSL1Cattail_FD_9464 | JGI IMG/M metagenome (IMG submission 9464)
GCGCAATCCAGATTTATAAATAGAATCCGGAGGATTCAAATGCTTATAGCTTTGGAAGAGAAAAACATACGACCCCGGTTGGGGTCGTACAAAAACATATTTAACTCGATAAATTATTTCTAACGCGCAACGGCGCATTAGGCTGTCCGGTATAAAAAGCAATTACACATAAAGAGAAAAAATGGAAACAATAAAAAATACAGCGATAGGTTTAACATTATTTATTTTTTTAACGCTGATATTCCCTTCTTGCAGCAGCACAACGGAACCGCTTGCGGATAACTCTACTCCCGGCAGGCGGGATTATACTTGGACGGTGGATACGCTGATAAATTTAGGGCCACATTGCAGTTTTGACGGTATTTGGGGCACGTCTCCTACAAATGTATGGGTTAAAGCTGATATAACTAATGACGGAACAAAAACGATCTGGCATTATGACGGACAAAACTGGAAGCTATTCTCTTATTCTTCGCCTAACGGATATGTTACGCCTTACTCAATATTTGGGCTTTCCGCCGATAATTTTTGGGTTGGAGGCGATGAAAATGATATCTGGAGATATAAAAATGGTAATTTCGCAAGATTCGGGATATATGAAATTGAGAATTATGGACCTGCTATTTTTCAGAAGATTTGGGGCGAAGAGGAGAATAACATATATGCTGTAGGAGCTATATATAACCCTAACGATCTGGTTTTTTATGGAGTAATACTGCATTATGACGGAGAAAAATGGGAATATACATATAAGCCAAATCCAGCAATAGATATGCAGTTTAAGGATATTAAAAGAGGGACAAACGACAGCAAAGATTATTTTGTCGTCGGTTTTAAAGTAGATAATGTTCAAGGCGATTCGGTGGGGTTATTTAAATATGATGGAAAATCGTTAACAAAAATATATAGCGAAGGTCTAACAGCTGATATCCATATACTGCCAAATTACCCGGGGATGCTAAAAATTGGAAATGATATTTATTTCGGGTTTAAAGAAAAAATATACAGATATAAAAACGGAGGATTGGTTACATGTCTTGATTTTACAGGACAAAATATATCTGATTTGGCAAATTTTTATGGACGCAGTACAAAAGATTTATTTATCAGTATGAAAGACGGGATTGGGCACTATAACGGAAGTAATTTACAGACGATTTTCAAATATAAATATGTCGGCAATGTAGGCTGTTCGGATGCGGCAATATTTGAAAATGAAGTGTTTTTCCTTTGCCATGATCTTGAGCATTTCGTAGATTTTATAGTACACGGAAAACTAAAATAAAGGAACAAAAAGCTAAAAAATATGCGTAGGCGGCGCTGGAACGCCGCCTACGCTTTAGAAGAATCGCCCTGAACAGGTTAGCTCCCTATTGGATTTTATTATATAAATAAAATCTCGAGGCAATTCTGTTTTTAAATATATTAATAATTTTCATAATATTTTAACAAAAGGAGTTTTGTTTATGAAACAGAAATCATTTCTATTTAATTTAGTTTTATGTTTCCTGTTTGGCGCGGCTATGATTTTACCGCAAGATCAAACTGATCCCGTTGAAATAACCGTAACGGTAGAAAATAACTTCGACGGGGGAGGTTTAGCCAAAGTTGGCGTAGACGTTCCGCCTATTCAGGTAAATTGTCCATATACTACTAAAATTAAAGTAGGACAAACCTTAAACCTTGAAGCAATTGAAAACCAGACGCCTGATGGATATACATGGATTTGGAATACTACTCAATCTGGGAAGAAAAGCAATTGGAGCAAATTATTTATAAGCGTTTCAAATACGCCATTTGTTTATACAAAAGCGACAAGCGTAGTAGTAAAAAAGACTGATGATGGAGCCATATTTGTTTCAAACCAGACCAAAATATGCAACTTAAGTTTTCAGGGGAGTTTGAATGGTGCGACCGCCCCGGCTAAAATAAGCTTTAACGGAACTCAATACAATTTACCAGCTACAATACAAGCATTATATGGATCTGAAAATACTGTACAGGGAGTAACCCAGGAATTGAACCATATAAGTTTTGCATTGACAAGTTGGTCGGATGGGGGAGCTCTCTCTAAAACAATTAATACAAGTCAGCACCAGAGCTATACTGCTGTTTTTAAAGGCACGGCAATATGGAGCGAAACGGAACGAGGAATTGGGCATTATGCATTTATTTCAAGCGATTATGGAGAATATGTAAAATTAAACTGGAATGAACACCCCAACTCTAATGTGGCTTATAAAGTAGTTTGCGACGGGACTGTAGGAGGCCGGCCATATAACTATACTAAAACAATAAATCATGGCACAACAACTTATACCGATCCAATCTTGATATCTGTAAAAGACGCAACGCTGGATAACAGAGTAACCTATAATGTATATCCGCTTTATGTTCCTGATAACACAATTAATCAAAGCTTAACAGGTTCAGAAGTTGTTTTAGTAGAAGTATGTAAACAGGCGGCAAAAAATACAAACCAAAATGCAGTAGTAACACAATACGCAGTAGCCAACTATCCAAACCCGTTTAACCCGACTACGGTTGTAAATTATCAGGTGCCGCAGGCGGGCAGAGTAACGCTAAAAGTATACGATATAATGGGGCGCGAAATAGCGACTCTTGTTGACGAGAATAAAGAAGCTGGCAGTTATAACGTAAACTTCTCAATGGATAAATACCGTCTTTCAAGCGGAGTATATTTCTGCCGCATGATAGCAGGTAAAACAATGATTACAAATAAAATGATTTTAAGCAAGTAAAAATTGGAATGATAGGCGGCGATTCTATTTTCTTCAACCTCCAAGGTATTCTAACGAATACCTTGGAGGTTTTGCCATTTTTAAACCATTCAAAATCGATATATTAGGAGCGTAATGGTTATGTTTTCATCTACAGTTTTTAGGCGCTTCATAACTTAAATATTAACAAAATGATTAATATTTAATATTTTCCTTTGCTTTAAACAATAATAGCGCTATTTTTGTATGCGGTAATTTATTTATCGCTTGATATTTATTAATTTTATTTTAGAGGTTCTTAGTGAGTACTAAACTTTTTGTGGGAAGTCTTCCCTGGGCAGTTAATGACGATTCTTTATTGACAGCATTCGAACAATACGGAAAAGTTGAATCTGCGAAAGTTATTACGGATCGCCAAACAGGCAGATCTAGAGGCTTTGGCTTCGTTGTTATGGAAGATGATTCCGAAGCAAGCAATGCAATGAAAGCGCTTAACGGTTCTGACCTGAAGGGAAGAAATATAATCGTTAGTGAAGCAAAACCAAAAGAAGTTAAATAAGAACTGCTCGGTTTAGTTTGCATTTCAGATTAAAAAGGCGTCCCACAAAAAGGATGCCTTTTGTTTTATATACCTCTCCAAATCTTTACTTTATCCATTAAGCTTACTTACTACGCTAAAAAATAGCAGAATTCAGACTTACCCGGTAATTATTGCCGTCTCTGTAATTCAGTTTCCAGGCAAATTCTAATTGTATGGGGAATAGCGCGCGGCCGACAGAGAACCCGGTTTCGTAAAACGGATGCGAAAAAGATTTTATAGCTACCGGCAGAATTTCTTTGCTTTTGTTCCCGGTTTCGCAATAAGCGGCGTTAAAAAAATAGGTCAGATAGATTTCTGAGTTTTTGAGATATGGGATATGCAAAAACCTGAAGATCACGTCTCTGAATTCGTGCGAAAAATTGGCCGTTATTACTCTGTCCCCAACAACTTCATATATTTGCAGCGTTCGGAATGAATTCAGCTGCGAAGCGGCGTCAATATTGCCCGGCAGAGAATAAAGCCGCTGATATGGCAATGCGCCGTCGGTTATCTCCCCTTTTATACTCAATGTAGCGTTAGTCGATTTGAACGATCTGAAACTTGCAAAAGCGTTTAGCTTGTAAGTCGTAAAATCCAAACCGCTATTAAGCGTATTTTTAGCGGAATAGTCTATTTCTCCGCCAAACGTAGCGTACGATTCGCCAGACTCGTACTTATATCTGTATAACCCGTCCTCAATATAACCCCTGAAGTCAAAATTAAACTTTGCAGATATTACGTTAATATTCGTTTCATATATTGGCGAATTTTCTTTATAAACTCTTTCTTTGTTCGCTAATGAAAAATCGCTTCTTTTTATGGCGTTTTTATCTGCGCTGGAACTGAATCCAAGTCCCGCGGATACAACCGGAAAAACGTCTCCGTATATATTTACATTAATCCCCTTCGAATAGTAATAATCTCTAAGCTCTTTTTTAGAAAACCATGCTACGAGGGTATTAGTCAGCTCGTTATACTTGTTTGTTTCGTCAAACAATGTTTTTAGTTTGTTATAAGCGTTAAACGAAAACTTATATGTTCTATAATCGCCCGCAAAATATCCAGCGATAAAATCGGTTTTGAATCGTTTGTCGGAAAAGCCGTAATCAGTCTGAATATCCGTATTAAATCTGCTATCCGCTAAGTCGTGCAGAAACAATCCCAAATCTAAGCTGTGTCCTTCAACACGGTTAAAATGATATAGGCTAAGCGGCGTAGAAGTCGCAAAGTTTTCAGTTATATTAAATCTGTTAGTAAGAAAAGAGAACTTATTCCAGAAAGTTTTTGGCGCTTTTTTCACGCTGTCAATTCTGGCATAAGCTATATTTTCTTCAGAAGTATTTTGTATAGACTGAATCCCAGTCCAGTACAACGAATCTTTTTTATCCGCTCCCGGCAGAACAGTCACAATAGCCTTATTAAAAAATGAGTCGTCAATATTTTTATTAATTTCGTAGTTATATAGTAATGTGTTCAACTCAAATGAAAACTTAGCTAATTTCATAAGCGAGACGTTAACAAAAAGCCTGTAATCGGCCGGCATATAAAAGCCGTTGTCAAAAGCCGAAAAAGTCTGCGCTATGCTTATAGAATCAATTAAACCGCCAGTGTTAGCCGCCCGGTTAATATTCAGATCAACTTTAATTAAGTTAAAAGAACGGTCGGTTATATATATATGCCCGGTAAAGCCAGGATTGCCGGGGTCGTCTGGAGTAATAGCAATTTTAAAAACATTTATATTGTCAATTGATAAAGTATCTTCAATGGCGTAGTAATAATAATCTAAAGCGTCGTCGGCTAATGGTCCTGTAAGCGGAACGTCAATAAGTTCTATACGGTTTTCATAAAAATTCTGAATTCCCTGCCCGCCAGTGAGCATATTAAATATGGGCGGAATATTTGCGCTTTCCTTTCTTGCCAAAACGACGTCTTTGTAACGTCCCGGTTTTTTATAAAACCCTTTGCTGTGGCTTTCCAATATTCCGGCAATTTTAAATTTATCATTAGAGCTTTTTTTTATTTTCTGCTTCTCTGGAGTTCTTGCAACTCCTTTAGCATATGCTTCAAATTGATATGATTGGAGTTTTGCGTCTCTTTCCTTTTTTACTCTTATTGCATTTTTAATAACTTCTATTGCCGGATTAATGCCTGGCAAAACTGTAACCTCCGGCAGGTTTACGCTTGACGGAAACAAATGGAAATCAGCCGATTTTTTATTAGCTCCCGCTTCAATATATATGGTATCCGTGTGATAACCGAGAAATGAAGCCGCGATATAATACGAGCCTTTAGGAAGTTTTAGCTCGTAACCGCCATTTCTGTTTGAAGAGGCTCCGTAAGGAGAGCCGACAACCCTTATGCTGGCAAAAGCAAGCGGCTCGCCGCTAATTTTATCCGTAACTGCGCCGGTAACTAATAATTGTTGCGGATAAACGAAACCTGATATTAATACTAACAGATATAACGCGCGTCGGATTTTTTTCATCTTGCCATAATATTTAGTTAATTGATGATATAATTAGTTCCGGCGCTATACAAAGCTAAACCGGGGGAACAGATAATTTATTCTATCAGCCGGCTGCTTTGCGGATTAAAATGATTGAGGAGCAGCTCATTAAGGAATTTCAAAAGAGATTATTGGTTCGGTAAATATAAAAATAAATGTTAATTTGATTTATCGAAATGGAATTATTTTTCCACAACTACAAGAAGCATATTTTTTAATAATTATTAAGGGTATTATATGAAATATAAAATATTCCTAACCTTCTGTATTGTTATTTCTGCGGTCTTGATTAAAGCCCAGAATAAAATAGAATTTACAGAATATGATTTGGACAATGGCCTGCATGTTATTTTACATCAAGATAACTCAACCCCCATTGTTGCAATTACTACTACATACCATGTAGGCTCAAAAAACGAGTTTGCAGATAGAACCGGGTTCGCTCATTTTTTTGAACACCTCATGTTTGAAGGTTCAGAAAATATTGGCAGAGGCCAGATTTTTCAGATGATACAAAATGCGGGCGGTCAGTTAAATGCGTCTACTTCTTTTGACGAAACAAAATATTATTTTTTGCTCCCTTCTAATCAGGTAAATCTTGGTTTGTGGGTTGAGTCCGAAAGAATGATGCACGCTAAAATTGACAGCGTTGGAGTTGAAACTCAACGCAAAGTAGTTAAAGAAGAAAGACGCCAAAGTATTGATAACAGGCCTTACGGCACTGTGTTTGAAAACGTTTTTGCTAAATCATATACTACTCATCCTTATAAATGGACTCCAATTGGTTCTTTTCAATATATCGACAAAGCTACTATAACCGAGTTCAGAGATTTTTATAAAACTTTTTACGTCCCTAATAATGCGGTTTTAGCAATTGCCGGCGACTTCAAAGTTGACGAAATGAAAGCTCTTGTCGCAAAATATTTTTCAGAAATCCCTAAAGGGACAAAAGAAATTTTCCGCCCTAAAGTTACTGAGCCTAAACAGACTAAAGAAAACAGAGATACCATATATGATAAAATTCAGCTTCCTGCATTTATCTCCGCATATCATATCCCTGCTCAGGGAACTGACGATTATTACGCTTTGAATATGCTTACAAGTCTTTTATCCGACGGTCAGAGCTCGCGCTTATATAAAGAGCTGATAGACAACCAGCAGTTAGCTGTGCATTCGTCTTCCATTCCTCTTTCATTAGAAGACCCGGGTTTATTCATAATTTACACGGTAGCTAACATGGGTAAAAAAGCTTCGGAATTAGAAGCCGCAGTAGAAAAGGAAATTGAAAAGGTTCAACAGAATCTTATTGATAAAGAAGAATTTGAAAAATTAAGGAACCAGACCGAAAGTGATTTTGTGAAAGAAAACAACACAGTTCTTGGCGTTGCAAGAAATCTTGCAAACTACAATATGTTTTTCGGCAATACCAACCTTATTAACACAGAAATTGACAGATACATGAAAGTAACAAGAGAAGATATAAAGAGAGTAGCAAACGAATATCTTACTAAAGAAAACCGCACGGTTTTATATTATCTGCCTAAATCGGCAAAAGCGAAGGAGACAAAATAATATGAAAAAGATAACATTATTATTCGTATTAACATTTACGTTATTATTTACCTTTGCAGCGTTTGCGCAATTGGATAGAAGCGTCGCTCCGCCTGCGGGACCTGCTCCTAAAATCCAGCTTGCCGATTATAAAACTTTTGAACTGCCTAACGGTTTAAAAGTAATAGTTGTAGAAAACAACAAACAACCGGTAGTTTCTTTCTCTCTTTTGATTGATAGAGACCCCATTTTAGAAGGGCAGAACGCAGGATACGCCTCACTTGCGGGAGAACTGCTTAGAACTGGAACAGCTACAAGAACAAAAGATAAAATTGATAAAGATATCGACTTTATTGGCGGAACTCTCAAAACAAGCTCAGAGTCGGTGTTTGCTTCGTCATTAAAAAAGCACGTAGACGCACTGCTTAATATTATGTCTGACGTTGTTTTGAATGCAAACTTTACACAGTCCGAGTTTGACAAATTAGTTAAACAGGAAAAATCAGGATTAGCGGCTCAGAAAGACGAACCCAACTCTATAGCCGGAGTAGTATTAAAGAAAATTCTTTATGGCAAAAGTCATCCATACTCAGAATCTATGACCGAGGCTACTTTAAATACAATTACTCTTGATATGTGCAAAGAATATTACAAAACATATTACAAACCAAATTACGCATATTTAGCTATCGTTGGCAACATAAGCGAATCGGAAGCAAAAACCTTAGCCGAAAAATATTTTGGCAAATGGGAAAAAGGAGAAAAAAAATCTTTTACTTACGAAACCCCGTCGGCTCCTTTAGTTACAAAGGTTTCTATTGTGGATAGAGAAAACGCTGTTCAGTCCACAATACGCGTAGGCTATGCGTTAGATATAAAACCAGGCAGCGAAGACGATATCAAAGCGCGCGTAACAAACACTATCCTTGGCGGCGGAGTTTTCAGATTGTTTGAAAACTTAAGAGAAAAACACGCTTACACTTATGGCGCTTATTCGTCCTTAACAACAGATAGGTTAATTGGAAAATTTGTCGCAAATACTGAAGCCAGAAACGAAGTTACTGACAGCTCTATAGCTCAGATATTGTTTGAAATGAAGAGAATCAGAAACGAAGCGGTTTCCGATAAAGAACTTCAGAAAGCAAAAAACTATCTAAGCGGCAGTTTTGCCATCGCTCTTGAGAATCCACAAACGATAGCCTCTTTTGCAATCAATACAGATAGATATAACTTCCCAAAAGATTATTATGCAAACTATCTACAGAATGTTGCAAAAGTAACGGCCGAAGACGTTCAGAATATCGCCCAGAAATATATTCTTCCTGATCAGGCTAATATTTTAGTAGTTGGAAAAGCTTCTGACATTGCCGATAAATTGAAGAAATTTACAATCAGTAAAATTGATTATTATGATATTTCCGGCGAAAAATACGATCCCGCAGCTCAAAAAGCTCCTGAGGGCATTACCGCTAAAACGGTTATAGATAAGTATCTGAACGCTATTGGCGGAGTTGAAAAATTAAAAACTATCGTTGATAAAAAAACTAATCTTACCGCCTCTATGCAGGGAATGACTATAAACATAACTCTTACTCAAAAGGCTCCTAATAAGTTCGCTCAGACTATCTCTTTCAGCGGAATGGAACAAAAAATAATATTTGACGGAGTTAAGGGCGTTCAGGCTGCTCAGGGACAATCAACTGAATTAACTGGCGACGCTTTAGAAAGCCTGAAGTTTGAGTCTACTCTTGATTTAGTTTATAACCTTGATAAATATGGCGTTAAAGCTAATCTTGTTAGCGTTGAAAAAGTTAACGGAAAAGACGCTTTCAAAATTGAACTAACTCTTCCTTCCGGTAAAAAATGGCTTCATTATTATGATGCCGAAACCGGATTCAAAGTTAAAGAAAGCAAAACTCTTACCGCTCCGCAGGGAGTATTTGACCAGACAATTGAGTTTAGCGACTATAGAGAATCGGACGGTATTAAATATCCATTTAAATATGTCCAGAATGTTGGTCCGCAAACTCTTGAACTTACCGTGACTTCCATTGAAACGAACAAAGGAGTCAGCGACAACACGTTTGATCTTAAGTAGCTATTTTATGGCGGAAACTCGCTTTATGCGCGTTTCCGCTTTTCTTTCCTCCGTTTTTATTATCCTTTTTTATCCTCTCTTTTTTTTATTTTTCCCTTACTTCTGAACGACTTCCGGCTTATTTTTGTATAATTAATTATCCACAATATTTATAGGTTATTGATGAAAGCAGCAGTTATTGGACTTGGTTATTGGGGACCGAATTTGGTTAGGAATTTTCTATCAAACGGCGAAATCAAGTCTGTAATATGTTGTGACAATAACCCAGCCCGGCTTAAACTGATAAATGAAAAATTTCCTGCAGCTATTATTACAAACAGCTATTCAGGAATTTTAAAAGATAAATCCGTAGATATAGTTGTAATTGCCACGCCTGTAGATACGCACTATCAGCTTGCTAAAGAAGCTTTGCAAAACGGAAAACATATCTGGGTGGAAAAGCCTTTTACAGCTAAATCTAAACAGGCCGAAGAGCTTATTAAACTTGCCGATAAACATGATCTAAAGATTTTTGTAGACCATACGTTTATTTATAACGGCGCAGTAAAAAAGATTAAAGAGCTTACTGTGGCAGGCGAGCTTGGCGATATAATTTACTTCGATTCTGTAAGGGTAAACCTTGGTTTGTTTCAGCATGATATTAACGTTATTTGGGATTTAGCTCCGCACGACCTTTCTATTATGAGCTATATTTTGGACGCAAAACCAATTGCCGTTTCTGCAAACGGCATTGCAAATTATAGTAAGTATGAAAATGTAGCGCATTTATCCGTTTATTTTGACAACAACACCTTTGCGCATTTTCACGTCAACTGGACTTCCCCTGTTAAAATCAGACGCATGATTGTTGGCGGAAATAAAAAAATGCTCGTCTTTGACGATATGGAAAATTCGGAAAAAATAAAAGTCTACGACAGCGGCGTTGAAATTACTACCCAGGAAGGAATATACGACGCGTTGGTTCAATACCGTATTGGCGATATGTATTCGCCTAAAGTTAACCAGACCGAAGCCTTAAACCTTGGAGTAAAGGAATTCCTCGCTTCAATTAAGGAAGACCGGCAGCCGCTTACTAACGGCGTTGAAGGACTTAAAGTCGTGAAAATACTTGAAGCGAGCGACGAGTCAATTAAACGGAAAGGAAAATTAATTTCACTATAATGCGCATATGGAAAAACAGAATATAAATAATGTTAAATTAGGCAAAGACGTTAAAATTTTTGATTTCGTAAATCTTTACGGCTGTACTATTGGCGATTACTCAAAAGTTGGCGCTTTTGTAGAAATACAGAAAAACGCGTTTATCGGCAAAAACTGCAAAATATCGTCGCATACGTTTATATGCGAAGGCGTACACATTGAAGATAATGTTTTTGTAGGGCACAACGTTACGTTTACAAACGATAAATACCCCAGCGCCGTTAACGAAGACGGATCAATGCAGAGCGAAGAAGACTGGAAAGTAGTGGAGACGTTTGTACAGAAAGGAGCTTCTATCGGTTCGTCGGTTACTATTTTGTGCGGCGTTACAATAGGCTCAAACGCAGTAGTGGGAGCGGGCAGCGTCGTAACAAAAGACGTCCCTGCAAATACCGTTGTCGCGGGCGTTCCGGCTAAAGTTATAAAGAAAGTAAAATAATAAATTTATTTACGCTAAAATTGTTAAGCGCAGATTTTTAAAAAATAAAGAAGAGAAAAATATGAAAGTACCTTTGTTAGATTTAAAACCTCAATACCATTCGTTAAAAAAAGAAATTGACGAAGCCATCGCCAATGTTATTGAGTCGCAGTATTTTATACTTGGTCCCGAAGTTGATAAAATGGAACAGGCGTTTACAAAATACTTAAACTGCAAATACGCATACGGAGTTTCGTCCGGCACAGACGCTCTTCTGCTTGCCTTAATGGCTATTGGTATTAAACCGGGAGACGAAGTTATTGTTCCTACATATTCGTTTTTTGCTACCGCCGGAGTAGTCTCTCGCTTAAATGCGACTCCTGTTTTTGTAGATTGCGATCCAGTTACTTTTAACATCCTTCCATCAGCGCTAAAAAGTAAAATTACTCCAAAGACCAAAGCTATAATTCCTGTGCATCTTTACGGGCAAAGCGCGGCTATGGATGAAATTATTGAAATAGCTAAGAACGCAAATCTTAAAGTTATTGAAGACGGCGCGCAGGCAATAGGCGTACAATATAAGGATGGCAGGCATGTGGGCGCTATTGGAGATATAGGCTGCTTTTCATTTTTCCCAAGCAAAAACCTCGGCTGTTTTGGCGACGGAGGTCTTGTTACGACTAACGACGATGAATTAGCCGGAAGACTGAAAATAATGCGCGTTCATGGCGGACATCCCAAATACTACCACAAAGTTATTGGCGGCAACTTTAGGATAGACGCTCTGCAAGCCGCTGTTATCAGCGTTAAACTTCCTCATCTTGATTCATGGTCGGAGAAAAGAAGAGAAAACGCCGAGTTGTATACCAAACTATTTACTCAAGCCAAACTTGCCCAAACTGACGGAGTGGCTTCGTTTGACGATAACAACAAAGTACTTTTGCCTAAGCCGGTATACAAAAGCGATAAGATTAAGAATTATCATATTTTTAATCAGTACATCATACGGGTTGAAAAGCGCGACGAGCTGCGCAAGTTTTTAGCTGAAAATGAAATCGCTTCTGAAATTTATTATCCGGTTCCATTCCATTTACAGGAATGTTTTGCAAATTTGGGTTATAAAAAAGGGGACTTCCCTAATTCAGAGTTTGCGGCAAATACTTCTATTGCGCTGCCAATCTATCCCGAATTAACTAAGGAGCAAATTACTTTTATAGTAGAAACTATAAGCAAATTTTTGAAATAATTAGTCGTAAAAAAAAGGCTCTGGCAAAATAACCAGAGCCTTTTACTTTTATAACGCGCTAATTACATTAATATTTTTCGCCCGCTTTAATTCCTTTTCCCATAGCGTTCCACCAGTCGTATTCAATTAGCTGCACTATATCAAATATCATAAGTCCGTCTGTTTTCTTTAAACACATTTCAACGGCTTTAACAAACTGTTCAGGACTATTTTTTTCTTTGTACTGTTCAACGTATAACCCGCCATAAACAGGAACCGCCTTCATCACTACTTTATTTACAAGCTCCGCCGAACCTTCAACAGAGTACCAGTATTCTTTTCCTTTACTCAGGCCGGCTTCGGTTCTGTTTACAGTATCTGCGTTATTTCTTTCAACTTCTTCTTTTGTCACTTCAAAGAAATAACAGCCTGTAGTATACAAATCTAAAAGTTCGGAATAGCCAAAGTCTTTATACTTTGCGGTTGCCCAATCATAATCTTTTGAAGGGTCGTATTTAGAGCTTGCCCAATTAACGCCCACTTCATAATAAGTAGGGTACCATGCTCCGGTATAATCGCCAAAGGATATTTTAGGATTTATTTTTTTCACTTCCTTTCTCGCTTCGGCAATATAATTATATATTACTGATACGCGCCATTCAAGCCATTGTTTGTAATATTTCCCCTCGATTTTAACTACGTTTCCTTTAGCGTCCTTTGACCAGGCAAAAATATCCTCCGGAAAATTTTCAACTTTATCGGAAATGTATTTTTCAAACAGCTGTTTAGAAAGCTCGCTAAAATCCGCTTCAATGCCGTCGTAACGAACGCGGTCAAGTATAAGACCGTCTAACTGCGGATAATTTGTAACCAATTCTTTAAGTATGGCAATTTCATAATCCTGAATTTCTTTATTGGCCGGGTTAAGCATGGCGGAATATTTATGTTTCTGCTTTGTGATAGGAACAAAACCAGAATCGGTATAATTAACCGATTGCCAGTCCGATTTATCCTTATAGACTAATCCTCTATCAATATAATTATGGCCGCCGGAGAATGTGTTCAGCGAAGCGTGAATTTTTAAATCCCTTTTATGCGATTCATTTATAAATACGTTAAGAAAATCTAAAGAATCAGGTCTTGTAAAACCATGCCATTCTTTCATCTGCGGAGCAATTTTACTCGGGTACAAAACTTCGCCTGTGATTGGTTTTACGTCTATAACAACATCGGTAAAGCCGGCCTGTTTAACTTTATCAAGGTAGTAGCAAATTGAGTCGGAGCTGCTCAACCGCCTGAAATTAGCCGTCGCGTCGAACCAGATCAACTTCGGTTTTGACGAAGCCGAAAGAGTTGCAAAAAAGCCCAATAGACAAAAGGCAAAAAGTAATTTTTTCATTTGACCAAACTCCATTTTTTCAGAGAAATAGTTTATTAGAAATTATTCAGCGCTACTCTTATATCAGTTTTTAAAGCTTGTTTAACCCTGCTATTGCTGCAAAAGCAGCTCGTCCCATTTTTCGGCAGCTTCGTCAATCGCTTCGCGTATTGTTATTTTACCAAGACATGCGGCCTGAATCGCTTCGTTAAAAACATTCTGTAATTTTTCAATTTGCGGATGCCCTAAATGTTTAAGTATACGGTCTGCGTAAGGGAGCTCAATTGCTCCAATAACTCTTGCCTTGGCTTCGGGAGTTCCGTCGTTAGCTACAAAATAAATGTCCCTCAATGCTTCCTTAGACGAAGGATACACAGTATTCAGTTTGCAAAACTCAACCTGGTTTTGCGCATTAGCCACGTACATCAAAAACGCCGCCGCTTCTTTTTTGTATCTGCTTCCCGCGGTAATTGCAAGAGAAGAAAGCGTAAGCGCATGTTTGCCTGTCTTGCCTACTATAGCCAGAGAAACGTCGGTGTTTTTATAAATTTCCGGCGCGTTTGTTTTTATTTCTTTTATTGCAGAGGACTTTGCAAGCAGCATGGCTACCTGTCCATCCTGATAAGCTTCTATGTTGGAGACGGCAGATTTTGAAGGCGGTTCTAATTGAATATAATTACCCCTGTATAAGTTCACCCACTGAGATATAAGCTCTATCCCTTCGGCGGAATTAAACGCGGCTTTGGTCATATCATTATCCGTCATTTCAATTCCTTCGGATTCTAACATAAGGGGTAGATAGCTGTCATCTCCATTATTTCTAAAAATGACATACTTCCCGGTTTTGTTTTTATAGTCTTTTGAGAATTTTATTAATTCTCTGTAAGTTTTAGGAATATCTTTAACGCCAAACCCGGCGTTTTCTAAAAGCTCCTTATTATAAAGCAGGACATAAGTATTTAAATACCATGGAAGCGCTATTACTTTACCGCCATATGAGCAGTTTTGTAAAGTGTTAGGCAAAAAGAAATTCAGCGAGTCATAAGTAATCAGCTTGGACAAATCGCAAAGGGCGTTTATTTTACCGTATTTAGCTAAAACGTCAGCAGGCAGGTTAACTGCATCCGGCTGATTGCCGGCTGTTATTGCAGCCGATAGTTTTTGCGCAACATCGTTGTAAGGCACGCTGATCCATCTAATTTTTATATTTGGGTTCTGCGACTCATATTTTTTTATTAGCGTTTTTATAAAATTATCAGAAGCGGGGCTAACCTGAAGCGTCCAAAATTCCAAAGTTACAGTTTCCGGCTTTTTTGCGCATCCCAAACATAGTATTATCGAAGCGCAAAATAAAATCAACAGTTTCTTTAATTTTTTCATACTATAGTTATAAAATTATTATATTGAAATATAACTATAAGGAGGTATAAATACATTTACTTTTTAGATTAATATTTCGTTAGTTTGTTTGAACTTAACGCTAAGCTAAGTTGTTTTTAAATTAACAAACGTTGGTGGAAATATGATAACGGTGACAAGAACTTTTACGTTGGAAGATGCGCGTAAGACTCTTCCTTTAGTCATTCAGATTGTACACGATATTTTATCAACAGGAAACGAATTGAAATATTATGCTGAAAATAATACCGGTACAGCGTTAGAAGACCGAAGAGTTGATGAGCTTATCTCCAGATTCAAGAGCTATATGCAGGAGTTAGAAGAAATAGGCTGCTATTACAAAGATTCTGATTTTAGCAGCGGATTGGTTGATTTTCCGGCGACTATAGACGGTAAAGAAGTATTTATTTGCTGGAAATATGGCGACAGCGATATTATTCACTATCACGACATTGACGTCGGCTACGCCGGCAGAAAGCTGATTCCAAATCAGTATTATCTAAATAACTGAAAATTTCCAAGCCGCCCCGATTAATCGGGACGGCTTTTTTTAAAGGGAAAATGAGTTGAGACCTTCCTCAAAAGATTACAAAAGCTACTGCTTCTAAACATTCCATGCATTTTGGGCAGATTTTGGGATAAACATACAACTATCGTTCATATGATAGTCCCCAATATTAGATAGTTGAAAATCGGCAATGGCTATATTTATTGGATATAGTATAACAAATCGGGCAATTTAACTTTTATGCCGGAGTTGCCTCCGTCAAGGTCGCTCATCTGATCGCCGACATTAATTACAATGTTATAACCTTTTTGAACTAATTCTTTTCGTTTCTGGGTTTTGAATTCAAGAGCTGAGATGTGGTTTTCTTTTTCGCTTCTGGTTATTAGCGTGTCTATTCTGGAAAAACCAACGGCGGTTAAATTTTTATATGTGGCGTCATAGAACTTATATCCCCTTCCGGTAATAAAGACTACCTTTATTCCTTTCTCAACTATTTTGTCGTAAAGCGTTTTTGTTTGCGGAATAGCTTTCGCTTTGGCGGAAAGCATCCAGTCGTTCCAGGCTGTAACGTAGAAACCATAGCCGATGCTTTTTATGTGGTCGTAGTTGGAAAGAACGGTTTCGTCAATATCAAACACGGCTGTTGCGTTTGGCGTAGGTTTAAGGGATTCTAATTCATTTATAGCCTTATTTACAACTTCGGTTATTTCTTTATCATAGCGGCCCTCTTCGTAATATTTCTGCACTTCCTTTTTTGCAGAATCTAAATTAGCCGGGTTATAACTACAGTTGAATGCAGATAAAGAAACCAACAAAAGAAATGAGAAATAAACAGTAGCTGCTTTTTTCATAATAATATATGATAGTTGTAAAATTTACTTTATATATAACAAAAAGTTTGTAAAAATGTCAAATTAAATATTACGCTAAAGAATTTTGTGCATATTGCCGATAATAAGATATTAAATAGCGTATTGGCAATTATGAATTGCCAGGTCAAAATCTAAATATTCTTTCTCGTATTACACTTACTCAAAATTCCTTTGCTCCCTGGAAATTCAAAGCCATGCTGCGCTTAAAATAAAAGTAAAAAAAAGGAATTTTACGATGAAGATCAAAAGCTACAAAAACTGGTTAATTTCCACAAAAATCATTTCTCTTATAGTCCTATCCTTTTTATCGTTTTTATTAATATTTGCATTATACATTTTGCCTCTATTGGAAAACAAGGCTTACGAGGACAAAAAAGAAATGCTTAGGGCTGTAGTAGAAACGGCGCATAGTATTATGAAGTCTTACAACGAGCAGGTCTCCGCAGGGAAGATAACTCTTGTCCAGGCAAAAAAAGCCGCGTCAGACGAAATTAATAAATTGCGATTTTCGGGTAAAGAGTACTTTTTTGCTTATGATTATAACGGAATAACGCAAGTGTTGGGCTCAGACATTTCTAAAGTCGGTACGGACAGATCGAACATAGAAGATAAAAAAGGGGTCAAGCTAGTTCAGGAAATGATTAAAGTATGTAAAGCAAGCGGAGAAGGATATGTCACATATCATTATCCAAAACTTGGGCAGCAGGAAGCGCTTCCTAAATTATCGTATGTAAAATACTTTGAGCCATGGGGCTGGCTAATTGGCACAGGAGTTTATGTAGACGATTTGGACGCAGAAATGGCGGCGTTCAAAACTAAAGCGTATACGCCTGTATTAATAATAATATTAATCGCTTTTATAATATCATACTTAGTATCAAAAATAATTACCAAGCCAATTAAACAAATGGTAGGCGTAGCTAAAGAAATAGCCGACGGCAATTTTGACGTATCCATAGATATAGAGCAGGATGACGAAGTGGGCGTTCTTGCAAACGCTTTTAGCGAGCTTACAGGTTCTATAAAAAGCATGGATACAGAGGTTAATTCATTAGTCGGTTCTACAATTCAGGGGCGGCTAACCGTGCGGGGGAACGCCGGGAAGTATAAAGGCGGATTTAAGAAAATTATAGAAGGCGTTAATAAAATGCTCGATTCCGTAGTCAACCCGTTGGACGTAGCGGCCAATTATGTAAACAGAATAAGCAAAGGCGACATTCCAAAAAAAATTACAGACAGTTATAATGGCGAATTTAACCAGATAAAAAATAGCCTTAACACATGTATCGACGCTATTAATTCCTTAATTAACGATGCGAACATGCTCTCAAAAGCCGCCATAGAAGGAAAACTCTCAGTAAGAGCCGACGTAGAAAAACATGAAGGCGATTTTAGAAAAATTGTTGAAGGCGTAAACGAAACTCTTGACGCAGTTATTGGGCCTTTAAACGTCGCCGCTGAATACGTAGACCGTATCAGCAAGGGAGATATTCCACAGCATATTTCAGATAATTATAACGGCGATTTTAATGAAATAAAAATTAATCTAAACACATGTATCGACGCGGTTAACAACCTTATTACTGACACTAAAGAGCTTTCAAATGCCGCAATTGAAGGAAAATTATCAGTACGAGCCGACGCTGCAAAACATAACGGCGATTTTAGAAAAATTGTAAAAGGCGTAAACGATACTCTCGACGCTGTAATTGGCCCATTAAACGTTGCAGCTGAATATGTAGACCGTATTAGCAAGGGGGATATCCCTCAGCCAATTAGAGAAAGCTATAACGGCGATTTTAACGAAATAAAAAATAATCTTAATCTGCTGATTGACGCGATGACGGGCATTACGCATATTGCCACTGAAATATCAAAAGGCAATCTTGAGAACAAGATAGCGCTCCGCTCAGAAAACGACGCGTTGATGGCCGGTTTGAATAATATGACTAAATCTCTAAAAGAAGTTATAGCAGATATTTATAGTTTATCGGAAGCCGCAGTTAACGGCGAGTTAAGCCGTAGAGTTGATATAACAAAACATCAGGGAGATTTTAAGAAAATAATAAGCGGCGTTAACGATACGCTTGACGCTGTTGTTATCCCTTTGAATGTGGCCGCTTCATATATGAATAATTTAAGCAAAGGAATAACCCCTGATTTATTAGAAGAGAATTATAAAGGCGATTTTAACGATATCAAAAACAGTATAAACGAATTAATAAAAACTGTAAAAATGATATTTACTGGCATCAGGCGCATAGGCGAAAGCGTTCGTGAAGGAAACCTGCAAGACCGCGGCAGAGCCGAAATGGTCGTTGGGGACTGGAGAAGACTTATTGAAGATATAAATTCGATAATTGACGTTCAGGTTGGGCAGATTCAGTTTATGGGGAGGAACATCCGCGATATTTCCAAAGGGAATATCCCGGAGAAAATTACAGATGAATTTAAAGGCGATTATAACGAAATAAAAAATAATCTGAATATTTGTTTTGCATCTATAGACGCTTTGATTGTTGATATGAATATGCTTTCGGCTTCGGCGCTTGATGGCAATTTAAGTAAACGAGCCGACGCATCCAAACATCAGGGAGATTTCCGTAAGATAGTAGAAGGCGTAAACGCGACGTTAGATACTATCTTAGTCCCAATACGCGAAGGAGTCGCCGCTTTAGGAGAAATGGCGACTGGAGATATGACTGTTAGAATTACGAGCGAGCACAAAGGAGATCATCAGTTAATTAAAAACAGCATTAACGGAGTGACGGATTCCTTAAGCAAGGCTCTGGGAGACGTTAGCGACGCTATAGCGGCTGTTGCAAGCGCAAGCAACCAAATATCCTCAAGCGCTGAAGAAATGGCCGCAGGGACGCATGAACAAACGCTACAGACCACAGAGGTGGCCGGCGGAGTAGAGGAAATGACGCGCACTATATTAGAGAATACTAAAAATGCCGCTTATGCTTCGGATACCGCAAAAGAGGCGGGGAAAAAAG
>WSSedL1CaDRAFT_10000888_pt1 | contig 19471 bp, 13 predicted proteins | sample WetSurSL1Cattail_FD_9464 | JGI IMG/M metagenome (IMG submission 9464)
CGCACGCATCCAAAGATGAAATGTATGACCGGTTGGGTCGCAGAAATAATGGCTGGGGTCAATAAACTGTACTACATTTGTCTCAAGCCATCCCAGCGGTGCACACCCTCTTCCTGGTGCAACCTCCACTTTCTTCTTTTCACTCGTACTAAAAAACGGTATACCAAAATACTCGATTTCATCCTGTTTGACAGCTTCCCGATACACCAGTTCTGATGCAAATGTCCAATTTTTTTTTTTGTCAGATCGTGATCCGCCCTACCCCTCATGAGTATAGGAGCCATCGCACTAACCGGCCATGCTTCCACATCGTCGCGGCATAATTTTTCCATAACCAAATACACATATCCATTAGCCTCATGTGTATTACACGGCGCTTGATGCCATATCTCACCTTGAGTAAGCCGGGCAGGCTTTGTCCATGTCCTGCCGTTATCGTCCGATCGGATAATAGTTAAATCCCCCATATGTCCCAAAATATACACAGACTTTCCAGCGATAAAGGGCCTCGCATGATAAAACGGGAAATCAGTTCGATGCACCCAGCTTTTTCCCTTATCATATGAAATGAAAGCCTTGCCCAGAATATAACACCCTTTCTTTTCTTTTCTCTCTGCCGCACCCGGCATCCTGCCAACGCCAGGCCCACCCAAATCCATGGTTGCAATCAGGCCCCCGTCAGGCATCGCAGCGATGCCGGGGCTATAACAAAATACACTTCCCGGTTCGGGAGATTCAAATATCTTGATATAATCATTACTTAAAGGACATCCTCTGGAAAACATTTATCTTTTCACTTCCTTTAGGTTTTCCTTCATTTTCATCATATCTTCAAAAGTAAACATACTATTTTGCAGTGCCGTCATTACCTGCTTAGTTTATGCCGGATACTCAGCAGCTCTGATCTTTCGGGTGACGTTCTATTCCTTTACAGCTCCTATCATCATACCCTTTACGAAATACTTCTGAAGGAACGGATAGAAACACATGATGGGAAGCATTGTAATAATGATGGATGCAAACTTAAATTGCTGATTGACAGCAAGTACCTTGAACTCATCGTAAAATGCCATCCCTGCTTCTTCATTCGCTGCGGCCCCTCCTGTAATAAGCAGCTTGCGCATATACAAAGCCATTGGCTGAAGCTGTGAGTCGCTCAGATATACCAGTGCTTTGAAAAATTCATTCCAGTGTCCAACAGCATACATCAAAGTGAGAACCGCGATCATTGCCTCTGAAAGAGGCAAAACTATTTTGAAAAAAATAACAAAATCATTAGCACCATCTATTTTTGCTGCCTCCGATATTTCTTCAGGAATAGTAGACTGAAAAAACACCCTGGTGATAACCAGATTGTATACATTAACAGCGCCAAGAATAACCATGATCCATCGCGTGTTATATAGCCCCAGATTGTTGACAAGAATAAACTCAGGCACCAGTCCTCCACTGAAATACATAGTAACCGCCACAAATAACATGAGCTGGCTTCTGATGGAATAAGACTTTCTCGACAACGGATACGCCGCACTTGTAGTTAGAATGACATTGATAAAAGTACCTACAACCGTGTACCATATCGTATTAAAATAAGCAGTCAGGAAAATTTTATCATTAAACGCCATTTTATATGCATCAAAGTTTATTCCCTTGGGCAGGAAGTATATCTCCTGTTTGACGATTGCATCCAAACTGCTGATGGAAGAACTTATCACATAAATGAATGGGTATATTGTGATAAATGAAATAAGTGCTAAAAATATTATATTTGAAGCATTAAAAATTCTGTCTCCTATACCTCGTTTTACAACCATATATCAATCTCCTCTTTCACCATAGTGAAACTTCAGATACTTTCTTGCTAATTTTATTTGTAATGAAAACCAATATAAAGTTTATAGCCATATTAAACAAACTTACTGCTGTGCCAAAGCTCATTTCTCCCCCCAGAATAGATTTCCTGTAAACATAGGTGGATATCACATCGGCCACATCATATATCGCAGGTGAATACATCAGGAGTACCTTCGTCGAACCTACATTCATTACCTTTCCTATTGAAAGTATAAATAAAATGATAATGGTGGGCATTATACCGGGTATAGTGATGTGAATTGCCTGTTGGAACCGGTTGGCACCATCCACTTTGGATGATTCATATTGCTCCATTGGTATACTGGTTAACGCTGCTAAATATAAAATAGAATTCCATCCAAAATCCTGCCATATGCCGGTGCCAATATACAAGGTTCTAAACCATTTACTTTCCTGCATAAAATTGATAGGCTCAAACCCTAATTTCAATGCTAAAATATTTATGATCCCATCTACCGGAGATAGAAAAGTCACCATCATACCTACTACAATGACCACCGACACAAAATGCGGAAAATAGCTTACCGTCTGAGCTACCCGTTTAAATTGCCTATTCCCGACTTCGTTGAGTAAAAGCGCGAACAGAATGGGAAAAGGCATACCCCATAAGATGCTATAAAAGCTAATCAGCATGGTGTTTTTTATAAGCCTCATGAAATACATAGATCTAAAAAACGCCTCAAAATATTCAAATCCTACCCATGGACTGCCAGCAATCCCTTTGGCAAAAGAAAAATCTTTGAAAGCAACAAGTATTCCGTACATGGGTATATACGAAAAAACAATGAAATAGATAATTGTCGGCAGAATCAATATGTGTAAAAATTTCTCATTTCTAAATTTTTGGATAAATTTACTCTGGATGATATACCTTCTACCTATCCATGCTTTTTTTTCAGCAACTTTCATATGCCCCCCATATCAAATATAATTGATCGATAGAAATGCCTGTCTTCTCATTCCTATCGATCAATTCTGCATGATTATTTACTTGCGTTACTGCGATTGTCATAGGATTTCTGGTAGATGTCCATCACTTCATTCAAACCAATGGAATTCAGCTGTTTGATATAATTAGCGAAATCCTTGTCAATATCTGCCTTTCCAGTCAGAAACTTATAGAACATTTCATCTCTGTAAGTTATGATATCAGCATTTAATTCAGATATCCTTTTCCCATCTTCAAGACTGGGGATTGGTGCTACAAATGGCTCTTCCAGATAAGGCCAGCAGGCTTTCAGGGATAAAAGCGCCGGGTTATCATCAGACAGGTTCAATGCAGCATAACTTATTTCGTCCCCTTCTGTGGTATAAATCCCCGGCATATACTGGTAGCCAAGCCATGTTCCATCCTTAAGAGGTTTATTATTATCCAGTTCTGACGATATTTTTACTACATTGCCATTCTCCATTTTATATGTAAGGTCTTCAATACCGTACATATTATATCTTTGCCCTTCTTCACTGAAGATTACATAATCCAGCCATTTTACTGTTTCTGCAATATGTTTGTTTACACTGGTTACTACTACCGTACGCCATATCTCAGCAACAGCCTCTTTGACAAATATTCCTTTCCCATAGGGACCATCCATTGCCGGGATGATTCTCCAATCCGCTTCCGGGTCATTTTTTTTCATGCTATCGTTTGGGTCCTGATAAGTCAATGCATATTCCGCAGGCGTTCTGACCTGTATGCCAACTTGCGAATTGGCAATTCTTGCTAAGTTTGTCTTCTTATCCACTGAAATCCAGTCGGCAGGGAATACTTTTTCATCTACACATTTTTTCAGATATCTGAGAAAATCCTGATATTGGGAGGTGATGGATTCATAGATGACTTTACCGTCCTTCACAGTCATTCCGCTTCCTGTAACAAAATGGAGTCCCCACGCATGCCCCAATTCCTTCCATTGATCTCCGTAGCCAGCCATACCGATTTCGTCAGCTTTACCATTTTCATTCATATCGTTTGTTACAAAAGCTTTTGCAACTTTCAGTAATTCATCAGGGGTAGCAGGCATTTTGAGATTTAGCTTTTCAAGCCAGTCCATGCGAATCATCTGGCTCCTGAACTGGTATTTGGAAGCACGGAGGTCTCCTATTCCTGCAATACTCCCGTCAGGAAGTGTAAGCTCCTGCTTGTATACGGGGTATTGTTCAAACACTTTTTTCATGTTTATCGCATATTTGTCGATATAATCGTTCAGCGCAATGATGACACCATCCTGCAGGTATTTAGTAAGATATGATCCATCTTGCTGTCCCGGTATTTGAATCATATCCGGCACATTTTGCCTTGCTGCCAATCTCAACTGAACGGTTTCCTCCAGATTGCTTGACGGTACTGCATCGAACTGTATTTTTATTCCGGTCTTTTTCTCATATTCCTGCCATACAAGTGCTTTATTATCATTAAATGAGGTACCTGTATCTTCCGATTCCCTTGTTAAAAATATTAGTGTAAGAGGTTCACTTACAATAGGTAAGGAATATCCATCCTCGGCAATACTTTCAGTCGCAGCCGGTTGAGTAATTTCAGCCGCGGTATTTTCAGTTCCATTTTCTGATGAACCTGTATTTGATTTAGAGCCGCATGCTACTGCCGAAAGAAGTAATCCTAACAGCAGCAAGTAACATAATATTTTCCTTTTCATAAATTTCCTCCTCTTAATCTACTTGACCCAATGTTCATTTTGTGGATTTTACATCTATTCAGGTAACTTTATGTCCTGGGCATGTTTTCTTCTTGAGAACAACTCCTTTCACCACATATTCTTTTTCTTCTCATCACCTTTCTTCTCAGCTCTATCACACCATCCGGCACAGATAATATGTTATTCACCTCCATTATCTGTGCACATTGTTAAAATTGTTCAACATGATTTGCATACATTATTTCCACTCAATCACTGAAACCATTTAGCATAAATAAAATGTAATTTTGAAAAAGCAGGACTGTAGTGTACCTTTACATTAAGGCACACATATTTCACTTAGCAGGTAATAATGAATATTTTTAATATACTTTCTTCTCACGATAGGGAAAAAATCATTTCTATATTACTTTCCTTCCAATATCTCCATCAGCTTCGGAAGGTATTGCATAGTATCAATTGCAGCAAGGGTATGTGCATCGGTACCCATATTAAATAAAATACCTGCCTCCCTTCCTATATTCCAGTAACGCCGGGCAAACTCAGGATCAGAAATAATTGCATTGACATTGATTTCCCATGCAACCTGATTGTGGCTCCCCAGTTCGAGAATATCTCCAAGTTCATTATCCGTGATCTCCCTTGTAACCAGGCAACGATCCTCAAAGCATCTGATAAACCGTCCTATAAATGGGTGTGCAATACAATCCGCCCTTCCTGATTTCAATAGATGTGTCAATATCGCTAGTGCATGGTCAACATATCCTCTTGGAGATTTTTCTTCAGGTTGCTCCCAAAAATTAAGATGATAATGGTTATAGGAATAAAGTCGGTAGTCCAGGTTTTGGTTTACTTCCGATGTGTCAAGATATTTACCCACCCCGAAGGCAGATAATTCAGCACCATAGAGTACTCTGACCGGAGTATCGACGTTCTTCATCCGATACTTAAGCTTTTCATTAGTGTCAAGAATACTGCAATCAACGCTATTATAATGGTCAGTTACTGCAATTATATCAATATTGCTTTTGTGTGCACGTTCCACCACACTGGGAATATCCATTTCCGGCTTTGCACAAGATGAGAACACAGAATGTATATGTAAATTGCATCGGGATAAAGTATATAGATCATAAATCGGTTCACGAATAAACAACAAGTGGTACCTCCATTTATTTGTTACTCACGAAAGTCCAAGGTTATCCTATAAATGATTCAGCAATATTGTGTAGTCTTCCTCTGATTTGATAACGTGTGCCTTTCCAGGAACAACTTTTTACAAATGATGTAATCCACAAGATTCATTATATCAACTCATATTTACCATGTCAATACAAGCATCGATATTTCTTATAATGTTTTTATATGGCATTCCATATGATGATTCACCGTAAATAGCAAATCATTCTGTATATTTAGCGTGGTATTTGACATATCAAATTTTATATCATAAATATTATAATGGTATTGTCTCTTCAGAATAATATCTTGAAAAAACTTAAAATCCAATATTGACATTTGTATACTACAATAAATTTGATAATAAAAGAAGCGAAGCAATATGAAGAAATTACAGTTATTTTACTCTGCATATGCGCAATGGTTTGAATCTGCTTTTTATGTTCACACGTCAAACAGGTCATTTTCGCGGATTTTTTACCAACTCTTACAGTCTGTGCATCTTAAGAGCTCTTTCCGCCAGCTCCTGCAACCGTTTATAGGAATACTCGAAAAATCCCTTATATGCCTTGCAAAAATAGTTTTTCACAAGGTTGCCATCCATCATTGCATCTCTGTCTCTCCGGCAACCGCCGCGGCACAATTGAAACCATTTACAAAGACTGCATTCTTTCTCCGTCTTCATGGATTGCTGTATAAAACCAAGATTTTCCCTGTTTCGATTAATTGTATCAAAGCCATCTGTAAGCAGATTTCCAATATTATATTGATCCATTACATAAAAATCGCACGGATAGACACTTCCATCCGATTCAATAACAACCTGGTTCACGCAATGTCCAATCATTCCGCAGCTTTCCGGCGCATAACCCATTAGCATGCCTGTAAGATTCTCAAAATAGCGGTCGTAGGTAAACTGTCCCCGTATCACATCGTTATACCATAAGTCAAATCTTGTTCTTAAAAACTGTTCGTATTGATCAGGTGTCAGGGAATAACTATGCAATCCACGCTTTTCTCCAATTGGATCTAAGCAGGGTATATACTGCTGGTAATTGAAATTATTTCGCTTGTAAAACCCGTATATTTTTCTGATCCGCTTGGCGGTCTGGGCGTTTACTACCGTCAGGATGTTGAATTCCGCCTTATGCTTCTTTAACAGTTGTATAGCATGCAGAACTGTTTTAAAGGTATCCGACCGGTTGCTGCTCAACCGGTTATAATCATGCGTTTCCTGAATGCCATCCAACGAAATACCTGTGAGGAATTTATTTTTTGCTAAAAACTCTGCCCATTCATCATCAATAACCATACCGTTTGTTTGAATAGCATAATGAATTATCAGTGAGTTTTTATTGTAAATGGTCACATATTCTATCAGCCTGCGGTAGAAGTCCAGGCCGCGCAAAGTGGGCTCGCCGCCTTGAAAGGCAAAAGTACACTCTCTCCAGGCATATTGCAATGAGCGTTTTACAATGGTTTCAAGGGTTTCTTCCGCCATCATTCCATAAGAATGCACTTCCCGGTTTTCGGCAATATCCGCATAAAAGCAGTATTTGCAACGCATATTGCAATTTCCTGAAGCAGGTTTGATTAATAAACTTAACGGCGGCATCATATACACCCTCTTTTGTTCTTAACATCAAAGATTGACTGCAATATTCCTGCAAGCTAATATGAAAACAGCAAACTGCACTATATTAAAACATTTTTCTACTGTTTTTTCCGAAAATCTTCTATTTAATACTGATCCCCAATATCCGCCTCCGACCGCGCCGACAATCATAGCCGGCAGCATGGATAAATCAAAGCTTCCAAAACCTGTTGTCAGGATAATGGTCGAAAGCTTTGCGACCTGAGCGAATAAAATGGTAATGATTGAACTGACAGCAGCTGATTTTGTGTCAAATGAAAACACAAAAATAATGAGACAAACATTGATTGGCCCTCCTCCAATACCGAGGAAGGAGGAGCAGATACCGAGGAATATTCCGACTATTATTGACGGAATGATCCCCCTCAGTGACAGGCTTTTAATCTTGTGCTTCATTTTCATATAAATAAATACACCCAGAATTAAAACAGCAAGCAGTATGTTTTGAATGACTAAAATCGTTTTATTTAACCGAAAGTACTCGATAATTGCCGCCAGAATAACCTGTCCGATATACCCACCCGCAACTGATCCTATTGCAAGTGGTAAACAAATGGTGAAGCTAATTTTAGTTTTTGAATAAATCTGTTTTCCAATCGATACTAAAGCCATACTAAATACAGTAACAGACGACAAAACGCTCACTGTCTCAACCGGGAAATCATTAAGCATGTCCAATACGGGTTTAATTATGACCCCTCCGCCCATACCTGTCATAGCACCGATGGTTGTTGATAAAATTGCAATTAAAAAATAGATAATATAAGCCAATGTATAACATCACTCTCTTAAAATTATGTCTTTCGAATGCACTAATCTATAAGTCTACTTTAGAAATAATGCAATGTCAAATGCAATAAAACGCATCTTCCATTCGTAATATGAACAACAACCCTTTGCCATGCTATACTTTACCCGGAATCGGATCCAGGCACCGCTTCACTTCTATGCCGCATGACGCATGGACTATGAAGAATCTAATGCTGTGGGCCCTGACTTCTCTGGCAGTGATTGCTGCATCTTATCTAATTGCGGCAATGTCCTTCCGATTTATTGAAAAGCCTTTTCCTGAAGGGGTACACAAAAGGATACATTCTTAAGGAACACAAGAGAACCGTCCCCTCGTGTTCCTTAAGAATGTTCACATGAACACTTCGAAATTCCTGCTTCAAACTCACTTCATTCAAGGATTATTTATCAGGTGAAATAAATTAACATAAAAACAACAGCACTATGAAAAACAAAGACCTCAGAGGCTTTGAACACCCTGAGGTCTTTGTGACAGACTACTCATACCGCCAGTACTAGCTGATCAGGAATTGATGATCAGGAATTAATGATATACTGGTTCAGCAATGTTTCAAGCATTTCCTGCCTGCCGGACTTGTTAACTACCTTATCATGCTCCAGAGCATACTTTTCAAGTTCCTTGAAGCCGACCTTCTTATTGACAATTTCCTTGCCGATTCCGGTCGTATAGCTCTCGTACCTGTCTGCAATGAACTTGTCCATTTTCCCGTCGGCAACGATCTTTGCTGCTATCCTGAGTCCCTGTGCGAAGGTATCCATTCCTGCGATGTGTCCAAGGAAAAGATCATCCGCCTGGAAGGATCCCCTTCTTACCTTGGAATCGAAGTTCAGACCGCCGGTCGTCAAACCGCCCATCTTGAGCACTTCAAGCATGGCGAGTGTAGTATCATATATATTTGTCGGGAATTGATCGGTATCCCATCCAAGAATCATATCGCCCTGGTTTGCATCGATGCTGCCGAGCATACCATTGATACGTGCCAGGCTCAGTTCATGCTGGAAGGTATGTGCTGCAAGTGTGGCATGGTTTGCTTCGATATTCAGCTTGAAATATGGGTCAAGGCCGTAAGTTTTCAGGAAACCGATAACAGTTGCAGAATCAAAATCATACTGGTGCTTTGTAGGTTCCTTCGGCTTGGGTTCGATCAGGAACTGGCCTTTGAAGCCAATTTCCCTGGCATAATCGACTACCATGCCCAGGAAGCGGCCCATATTGTCAAGCTCCAGTTTGAGGTCTGTATTGAGCAGGGTTTCATAGCCTTCTCTGCCGCCCCAGAATACATAGTTCTGTCCACCGAGTTCAAACGTTACTTCCATGGCTTTTTTGACCTGCGCACTTGCAAATGCGAATACATCAGCATTGGGTGAGGTGGATGCGCCATGCACAAATCTCGGATGCCCGAATGCATTGGTGGTTCCCCAGAGAAGCTTGACCTTGCTGCTCTTCATTCTGTCCTTGATCACTTTAACAATTTCATCAAGACGTTTGTTGGTTTCCTTCAGTGTATCTGCTTCTGGTGCAATATCTCTGTCGTGGAAGCAGAAAAACGGCACACCCAGCTTTTCGCAGAGTTCAAAATTAGCCTCTACCTTGAGCTTCGCCAGTTCCATCTTGTCTGATACATTGTCCCAGGGCCTTATCGCTGTGCCGGAGCCAAACGGATCAACGCCTGTTGCCTGGAAGGTATGCCAGTAGGCAACTGCAAATCTGAGGTGATCCTCCATTTTTTTTCCTGCGATCACTTCATCAGGGTTGTAAGACTTGAAAGCCATCGGATTGTCAGATCCGCTGCCTTCGTATGTGATTTTCCCGACTTCCTTGAATATTTCAGCCATGATAAAAATCCTCCATTCGTTTATATATTATTTGTTTATATGCAAATAAAATCTGCCATCCTCGTATTGCTATCTTCTTGTTACTATCTTCTCGCCATGCATTTATGGTCGTTCACCTAATGTCCTCTTATAATTCCCCTCCGCTTTTACCGGCCAAACAAAACCTTCAGCGGTATTATGGCTACACCGAGTGTCGATGCTTTCTCCCCGATTTCTGATACGGTTATTTCGACATTCGCCGCCGGTCTTTTTAAAGCCTTATTATTTATCACACTTCTCAGCATATCCATGACCAGGTCGCCATATTTGACGAAATCCTTGCCAAGGACTATTTTGGAGGGGTTCAATGTGTTGACGAGATTGGATAACGCAATGCCGATGTACCTTGCTGCCTCTGTAAGCAGGCTCTTTGCGGCTTCATCCCCAGCCCTTGCAGCATCAACGATGTGGCTCAGATGGATATTGTCGGCATCGGTAAAGTCGTTGAGACTTGAAACAACTCCCTGCCTTACAAGCCTTCTGGCAGCTTCCACCAATCTTCCCGTCGAAGCGATCGTCTCCAGGCACCCATAATTTCCGCAGCCACATTTCGGTCCTCTCTCGTCAACCACAATGTGTCCCACTTCCCCTGCGCTTCCGCCCGCGCCCCTGTAAAGTCTGCCGTCGGTGAATATTCCCGCACCGATACCTGATTTGATATTGACGCATACAAAATTGCTTACGCCCTGGCAGGCTCCGATCCAGTTCTCACAAATGGCCGAAGCCATTGCTTCATTCTCAATGTATACAGGCAGTTCCAGTCTTGCTTTCAGCATCTGTCTCAGTTCAACATCCTCCCAATTGAGGTTGGGAGCAAGCAGGATATTGTGTGTTTGTGCATCAACCATGCCAGGCACCGATATGCCGATACCAAGTAATTTTCCAATATCTATCGAGCGTTCGGCAACGATCCCTTTTATACATTCCTCCGCTTTGGATACAACTGCGTCGGGCGTGTGTAAAATAAGTTCCGTAGTCCCTTCATATACGACTCTTCCAGTAATGTCCGTCAATATATATGAAATACTGTCAATATCGACATCCAATCCAATGGAGTAATATGAATCAGGCTTCAACTCCAGCAGTACAGGCTTTCTGCCTCCCTTTGACTCCCCGGTGCCTACCTCATGTATATAACCTTTGTCTATGAGGGAGGATACAATTGCGCCGGCCGCTGTTGGCGACAGCCCCGTAGCCTTGGAAAGATCAGCCCTTGACAGTGCTTTTTCGGTACGTATCAGGTCAAGTATACCGGCTTCATTATAGGCTTTGAGAAACTTATTATTACCGGTCCGGACTTTTGTCATACACCTTCCCCATATACATCCTTCATTGTATCAGCCAGAACCCTGTAATCGTTCCTGAGTGAGTTGTAAAGCTGACCGTAAATCTTATAGAACTTCGAATATTTATTATAAAGATCCAGGTTGGGCTGCTGCACGTTTTTAACCTTGATTGCCGTATCGCAGGCCTCCGCGATATTCTTGTAGATTCCCGTACCTACGCCGGCAAGCAATGCCACGCCAAGTGCGCCGCCTTCACTGGAATTGATGGTAGTGATCCCTGTTCCGAACACATCTGCCTGCATCTGCTTCCAGATCTTACTCTTTCCGCCACCGCCGGACGCTCTGATCTCACTGACATTGACACCCATTCCCGCGATGATTTCAAGGCAGTCCCTAAGACTGTACACAACGCCTTCCATGACAGCTCGGATCATGTCTTTCTTGTTATGCATTGCTGAAAGCCCAAAGAAAACGCCCTTTGCAACTGCATCCAGATGAGGTGTTCTTTCACCCATCAGATAGGGTAAATAGATGAGTCCGTTACAACCCGGACGAACCTTCTCCGCTTCCTGATCCATCAATACATATGGATCGACTCCCATCAGATCGGCAGTTTCCATTTCGCTCTTGCAGAAATTATCCCTGAACCACTTCAATGAAAGCCCGGCTCCCTGCGTAACGCCCATGACATGCCAGGTATTCGGCACCGCATGACAGAAGGTATGTACTCTGCCCTTCGGGTCGATGCTTATTTTATCGAGATATGCGAATACAACACCTGAAGTACCTATCGTCGAAGATACAACACCAGGCTTCACGATACCGTTTCCAACTGCTCCGGCAGCCTGGTCTCCGCCTCCTCCAACCACAGGTGTACCCATCATAAGACCGGTAGCTTCGGAACCTGAATTGCTGACCTTTCCGCTGACTTCCTGTGATTCGTAGAGGTCTGCAAGCTGGCTTCTTTCAATTCCAAGCTTCGACAATACTTCCTTGCTCCAGCATCTGCCTGCTATGTCCATCAGCTGCATGCCGCTGCCGTCCGAAACCTCTGTGGCAAATTCTCCTGTGAGTCTGAATCTGACATAGTCTTTAGGCAGAAGGATCTTCTTCGTCTTTTCAAAGTTTTTGGGTTCGTTGTTTTTGACCCACATGATCTTGGATGCAGTGAAGCCCGTTAAAGCAGGGTTCGCTGTGATTTCGATCAATCTTTCCGCACCTATTATAGAAGTGATCTGTTCACATTCCTTTGTGCTTCTCTGATCGCACCAGATGATGGATCTCCTGATGACCTTGTTATCCGCATCGAGTAAAACCAGACCGTGCATTTGGCCGGAAAGCCCGATGCCGCTGATCTCCGATGCCTTGATCCCGCTTTTAGCAAGAACCTTGCGGATACTGGCCGCAGTTGCCTGCCACCAATCCTCAGGATCTTGTTCCGCCCATCCAACGTTGGGCTGGTAGAGTGGATACTCTTCAAGTGCACTTGTTACAGTATTGCCAATCTCGTCGAATAAGACTGTCTTCGTCCCCGAAGTACCGATATCAATGCCTAATAAATACGCCATACGCTTTCCTCCAAACACCTACTTTGTAATATTGTATTATTAAGTATACTCTATTTCACCTTGATATGCAATGACAAAGCTTATAATATGCGCATTTTAATAATATTATCTTAAAAACAATTTAGTATTCTGCTTATAAAAAAATGCGATACGGTGAATAATAAATATGAAGTCAAATCTTAAGGAGGACTGATATGCAAGCAAAGAAAATGAGTCAGCCGAATACCGGAGTCAAATGTTCAGTAAACACTTGTCATTATTATATGCAGGGTGACAACTGCACCGCGGAAAAAATCCAGATAGAACCGAAAAATGCGGTAGATTCACAGGCAACAGATTGTTCTACTTTCTATCCAGAACAATAATCCTTTACAGATAAAGCTACCTGTTGTCGGATATGGATAGTACGCAGATAAGGCAATCATTATAACGCATCGGTTCAAAATAAATTTTTCGATTGCAGAAAAATTACGATAGTGGAACAAAGTGGTTCAAGAACGGAACAAAGTAGTTCGATAACGGAACAAAGCAGTTCGATAACGGAACAAAGTAGTTCGATAACGGAACAAAGTAGTTCAATAGCGGAGCAAAGTGGTTCTGGAAGGGAATAAAGAAGTACGAAGATGTACAGAAGGCTGCCGAAGGGGTATTAACCCGTCGACAGCCTTCTTCCTAAAATTTGATTAATATGCTTAATAGAAGCAGCTTTCTCCGATGAACTCCCTCATAATGGAGTTGGTGGGGACATCCTTACAGTCCACTGGAAGGAAATAGCTCAGGAATTCCACAAGACGTCTTGCTTCCGAATATTCAGGCACATTGTTGTCAATCGCTTCGAGCAGTGGAATAGCATAAGTTTTTAGTACACTTAGCTCCACCATGAGTGAAGAATTGAACATAACGTCAGCACTTTCCTGGAATGGAAAGATGTTCTTCTCTTCACCGCGTCTGACAGAAGGCCATCTTTTTATGGTACTTGCCGCATCATGGCCTCTGAACTGATTATCCCGGACGATCCTGCGTATGATTCTGTTGTCAGTCGTCGGAATCCTGTTGTGATCATCTATGTTCATTGAAGTCAGCGCGCTGACATAGATCTTGAATTTGCTTTCCCTGGGTATCTCAGAAGTCAGCTTCTCATTCAGGCCATGGATCCCCTCTATCACAAGTATATTTTCCTCGCCGATCTTTAGTTTCTTTCCAACAGGTTCTCTGCTGCCGGTTGTAAAATTGAACAGAGGCAATTCAACCTCAATGCCCTGAATCAACTCTTTCAAATGCTTGTTAAAAAGCTTAATGTCTATTGCCTCAAGGGCTTCAAAGTCAAATTCTCCAGACTCATCACGCGGTGTCCTGTCGCGGTTTACAAAATAATCATCAAGAGAGACCGTAACAGGCTTCAATCCATTTACCCTGAGTTGAATGGATAGCCTCTGTGCAAAAGTCGTCTTACCCGAGGAGGATGGTCCGGATATCAGGACGATGCGTTTTCTGCTCTTACTATTGGCTATCATATCCGCTATGCTTGCCAGTTTCTTCTCATGGAGCGCTTCCGAGATCCTGATCAGCTCGGTCGATCTTCCCATTTTAATCAAATCGTTCAAAGCACCTACATTTTCCACCTCCAGAATCTTGCCCCACTTCTTGAATTCGAGATAAATATTAAAAAGCTTCTCCTGCTCGACATATTCAGGGAGTATATCCGGTGTAGATCTATCGGGAAACATTACAATCAGCCCGCCTGCATGGTATTTCAGTGCGAAGACCTTTATATAACCGGTATCTGGGGCCATGTAACCATAGAAGTAATCATCCAGCCCATCGCAGTTATATATCGTCACCAATTCCTTATTCCTGTGCTCGATCGCATGAAACCTGTCCATCCGACCTGATGCTTCAAACAGATCCTCCGCATCCTGCAGCGGTATTTCCCTCTTTTTAAACGGTATCGCCATATTGACAATCTCATGCATCCTTGCCTCAATACATTCCACTTCGGCAGGTTCAAGTTCCTTGTCGTCCTTTATCTCACAGAACAGGCCTTTACTTATGGCATGGCTTATGATGACTCTCCTGTCCGGAAAAAGATCATAGACTGCTTTCATTAAAATAAAATACAGGCTTCTCCTGTAAATTCTCATTCCATCCTCATTTGTCAGATCAATAAAGCTTATACGGCAATTCCTTTGCAGTACAAAACCAAGCTCTCTTATGTCATTATCCACCTTGGCAGCAATGATCGGAGTTTTGAATGCGCTTTGATAATCCCTGCACAACTGATATAGTGTAGTTCCGCTGTCAACAAGCAACTCCGTTCCCGGATCGATAATAACCTTTATCTGTTTGTTTTCATTTGTCATATACCTTCTCCTCACAAACATCATCTTACCAGTGTCCCATATTGCTTTAGCGTCAAAAGGGGACATTCCTCAGACCCCAGCGGCACACTTCCTGTTGAGGTGTGTCCCCTTACCTATTATACTATTCATCGGCATATTTTGCCCCCGTTTATATATAAATCTATAAAATCCCACAGCTGTTTCATTTGACAGAATCCTATGTAATAAGTTAAGATTAGGTAAAGGGGACACACCGGAAAAGCAGAAGTCAGATACCAGAAATTAGAAATCAGATTTGAGCCTTCCATTGATGCAGTATCCAAGTCCAAATCTGTTCTCTAATGTCTGGTTTCTGATCTTTGTAGATTCGTAATGTCCCTTTTTAAAGAATTTTTTCATATTGATAATTAACCTGTTAATAATAAACTTAAAGGATTGGATGTATATATGCAAGACAAGAAAGAATTGATCAAGAATGAAACCGACAGAAGAAAGACCTTCGCCATCATATCCCACCCGGATGCTGGCAAGACGACTCTCACGGAAAAACTGCTGCTCTACGGAGGCGCAATCAGGCTGGCCGGTACTGTAAAAGCAAGAAAGGCCGGAAATTATGCTGTTTCCGACTGGATGGAAATTGAGAAGCAAAGAGGAATATCCGTTACCTCCAGTGTAATGCAGTTCGAGTATGCCGATCACTTCATCAATATACTCGATACACCTGGCCATCAGGATTTCAGTGAAGATACCTACAGAACGCTCATAGCGGCAGATAGCGCCGTCATGCTCATTGATGGGGCAAAAGGCGTGGAAGCACAGACCATTAAGCTGTTCCACGTATGTAAAATGAGAGGCATCCCTATTTTTACCTTTGTAAATAAAATGGACCGAGCCAGCAAAAATCCGTTCGAGTTGATGGAAGAAATAGAGCAGGTGCTTGGCATCCGTTCCTATCCAATGAACTGGCCTATCGGTACTGACGGTGATTTCAAAGGCGTTTATAATAGGAAACAAGAGCAGATAGAGCTATTTGAGGGCGGCAGACATGGTCAGACAGCCGTCAATTCCATCAAAGGCAGTGTCGATGACAAGGTTTTTGCAGACCTGTTGGGCAGCCACTATCATGACAAGCTCCGTGAAGATATAGAACTCCTCGAAATTGCAGGAGATGAGTTTTCAAAAGAAAAGGTCGCCAATGGAGAGCTGACGCCAATGTTTTTCGGCAGTGCTATGACAAATTTCGGCGTACAGCCATTTCTTGAAGAATTTCTCAGGCTTGCTCCATCCCCCGGAATACGCAATTCCACTGCAGGAGAGGTCGATCCTGAATCCGAGAACTTCTCCGGCTTTGTATTCAAGATCCAGGCAAACATGAATCCGACCCACAGGGATAGGATCGCTTTTATTCGCATATGCTCAGGACAGTTCTTGCGCGGCATGTCAGTATTCCATGTCCAGGCCGGAAAGGAAATAAAGCTGGCACAGCCGCAGCAGTTCATGGCACAGGAGCGCGCAATTGTGGAGGAAGCTTATCCCGGCGACATCATCGGTGTATTCGACCCTGGCATTTTCAAGATAGGCGATACCTTGTGCGAAAGTACCACACGTTTTAAATTCGAAGGGATTCCTATTTTCCCCGCCGAGCATTTTGCACGCATAACACCCGCCGACTCTATGAAGAGGAAACAGTTCGTAAAAGGTATCAGCCAGCTGTCCGAAGAAGGTGCCATACAGGTCTTCAAGCAGCCTGATACCGGTATGGAGTCTGTTATTATAGGCGCTGTCGGTGCTTTGCAGTTCGAAGTTCTTGAACACAGACTAAAACACGAATATAGTGTCGATCTCAGAATACAGCATCTGTCTTATAAATTTGCGAGATGGCCGGTCTCGGAAGTTGAAGATCCCAGAAAGCTGAATCTGACAAGTACTACGATGATTGCAGAAGACAATGAGGGCAGACTTGTTCTGTTGTTTGAAAACGACTGGTCAATCCGTTGGGCGCAAGAGCGTAACAAAGACCTTTCACTGGCGGATATAGCCACGGTCGAAGATTGATAAAAGGCTTACCGACTACTTGTGAAAACGGGTAGTCGGGTCCGGATCCGCACTGGTAATCCTAAATATCTATAGTACGAAATACCTATAATACGAAATGCTTATAGTACGAAATGCCCGTTTCATAATTTGTAAAAATTGTGTATAATTTAAAAATATATAACCATCAGATATTTATAAAATATATATGCATTTTACAGGTGGATAAATAAATGACTTCAATTATGCACAAAAATGGCAGCTTTACAATTACAAAAAACGAAATACTGACACTTGAAGGTGACCAACCGGTATCAATCAACTTGCTTCTACAAGGAAAACTGGATGTTTTCGTCACACCCTCCCACAAAAAGCCGCCTCAAACATTTGATGAACTGAAGTATAACAGTTACAGGCTATTTGATCTGGACCAGAACATATTCATCAGTGTCAACGATGTGATCACCGGCAGCAAGAACAGCTTAAGCATTGCATCTGCAGCCGATTGCAGCCTGTTCGGCTATGTTGCGGAAAATGAACAGAATGCATGGGCTTTCATTCATAGCCAGAAGGATTATGGCGCATATACTATAAATTCATTGTGCAACCTCATATGCAGTTCATATGCTGCTTTACAGAAAACCGATTCATACAGGCACTCTATCGATTCCATATACAGGAATCTTTGCGCATTTCAACACGCTCTTTCACAGGAGCAAGGTTTAGAAACAACACAGGGAAGCTTCTCTGAAAATGGTATTTCAAGTTTATCCCTCTTAAAGGAGAAAGGCATACTGGTCCCTTTGAACTTTAGCAGGCAGTTCATTGAAACTCAGTTTGTTGACACTGCCGAACTCTTTCCGGCCGAATCAGAAATACAGGATAAAATCACTTATTTCTCGCATTTATACAGTTTGCCGGCCGATTTAAGAAAAACATTCTTCGGTTCTGATCAATACATCACCGTCTGTCATATCAAGGACGCCACCATTTGCATTGACCAGATCCTTTCGAAGCAGCGGCAGGTGCTTTTTGCACTGGAAGAGGCGATCGGCAATCTGCTCAGTGATACTGAAGGCTGCGCTTATAATGTTTTGCTTGAAACAGCAAACAGCTGTAACGCCAAAAATCTGGATTATTCCCAGGCACTTGACGCAGCCACATATATATGTGAGAAGCTGAAGGACATCACATCGTATATCGAATTTGAATACAATCACAAAATGAATATTGATTTAAAATACCTCGAGCATTCCCATATGAATTCACTTGCTTCGTTTGTATCAATTAATACAAGTAACCAGGATATAACATTTATTTCAGATGCTCTTGGCGGTTCTCTAAGTTTGCCGGACGAATTAAAAGACAGTGCAAGGAAATTGATAGAATATTCAGAAATACCAAGCGATACAGCGACTGAATTCATGATGAATCTTGCAACCTTCAAAAACCTGAAGGACAGGCTTTCTTCCGATGAAACCGCAAGAAATACCCGCAATGCCATATCAGAAACATTCTTTGACATATACAAGGCAGTGTTTAAAAAGGCTCGTCGTACGAAAGACGACTCCCGCCTTATTAAGATGTTCCTTTCCTTCGGGTATATGGATGATAGACTGCTCAGCAATGATCAGGTACTTGCCATCTACAAGCTCGCCGGTATGGAAGGTGCAAGCGGCAGTCAAAACATATACTATATGATGGATTGGTTTACAAAAATCGCGAATATGGAAAAAGACCCTTCTGTCAATCAATTCGGGCAGGATTATAATGATATCTTCCGCGAACTGAAGAAGCAGGGCAAGGTCGCAGACAAGGATAAATTGGCATACGATAATGATACCGACGGCAGGCTGACATTTGAAACCAACAATATGTTTTCCACGAATCATAAACTCTGTCAAGGGCAAATTTCAACATACTTTCCCATACTTCACAAGGATATGGCTCCAAGAAACCCTGTCCGTTCACATGTTACACCTGCATTGATCAACGAAAAGCTGAAACGTATTCTTGAAACTGATTATTCAGCATTCCACAGGGAAATAAACTACAGAAACCCGTCTCTCGGTATTGAAAAGGAAGTCGTAATGATGCAGGTCATGCCTGATTTCATACTGATGCCTGTCTACGGCTCACGGGCAATTATGTGGCAGGAGATTGCAGGCAGGGTAAGAAGCACACCCGGCAGATT
>WSSedL1CaDRAFT_10000889_pt1 | contig 19451 bp, 14 predicted proteins | sample WetSurSL1Cattail_FD_9464 | JGI IMG/M metagenome (IMG submission 9464)
TTTACGGGATGATCTCATATTTCCTTGCATTTAGTTACACAAAAATAACGATAATATATTGATTGATAATAAATGTCAGGTTTTTCAGCAGACCCTAAATAAGCTTTCGATTGACACAAAAAAGGCTGATCTATTGGATTAGCCTTTTTTTGCATCAATTATTTCCGTAGTTTATTTTGGAGCAGTGTTGTATAAATAAATTCCAACCAGTAAGAAAACAACATTCGGCAACCATACTGCAGTAAAAGCAGACATCGTTCCACTAACAGAAAAAGAAGTGGACATGGTGGAGAACAAAATATATAGCGCGCTCAAAGCAAGGCCTATTCCGAGATGTAAGCCCATTCCGCCCCGTACCTTTCTTGATGATAATGATACGCCAATCAATGTCATTATAAAGGCAGCTAAAGGCATTGAATAGCGTTTATAATACTCATCTTCAAAACCCTGAATATTACCAACACCACGATTTCGTTGTTTCTTTAAATAACTGCCAAGCTGAATATTATTCATTTGAGGAGCCTCCTGAGCAGTAATAAAGAATTCCTCTGGCTGCACGTGAATAGTAGTATCTTTGCTTATGCCTTTGGATATTTTCTCGTGCATTCCATTAAAATCTCGTTGTAAATAGTTCGTTATTTTCCATCTGCTTACAGAATCCCATGTAATGGTTTCGGCGGTAAGTCTTGATGCCAGTGTTTTTCCGTCAAATTTTTCGAGAGAAAACCTATAGCCCGTGTTATTCGAGACTTCGTATCGCTCGATGTACATAATTACCCCTTTTTCAACTTCCATTTGCACATTCCGTGCGTTATCTTGCTTTATTTTACGTACATATTTATCTTCAAATGTAAGCATCTTTTTATTGGCTGGTGGTATAATAAATCCGCCAACAACAAAGGATATTGATGCGATAAGAGCTGCAGAAAGAAAATAAGGAAGCATTAATCGCCTAAAACTTACACCACTGGACAGAATTGCAATTATCTCCGTATTACTTGCCATTTTAGACGTAAAAAAAATAACGGCAATAAAAGTGAATAGCGGACTGAACATATTCATATAAAATGGAATAAAGTTCAAATAGTAATCAAAGATTATAGCTTTTAAAGGCGCATTAGTTTCTACGAAATTATCCAGTTTCTCTGTTAAATCAAATACCACAGCAATACTCAAAATAAGCACAATAGAAAAAAAATAGGTTCCTAAGAATTTCTTAATAATGTAGGTGTCTATTTTTTTTAAACCAAATACGTGATAATTGATCTTTTTCATTCTTCTTATAAATATCAATTAATTATAGTCTTCTGCCAAGTTGTTCTATCATTCCTTTTTTCCAACCGGAGAAATCTCCAATCTGAATATGCTTACGTGCCTCACCAACCAACCAAAGATAAAAAGCCAGATTGTGAATAGATGCTATTTGCATAGCTAACAATTCTTTGCTGACAAAAAGATGGCGTAAGTAAGCCTTGGTATATGCGTGATCAACATATGAGGTTCCAAATTCATCGAGAGACGAAAAATCATTTTTCCATTTTTCGTTTTTCATATTCATAATCCCCTGAGAGGTAAATAACATTCCATTCCGCCCATTTCTGGTTGGCATTACACAGTCAAACATATCAACCCCCCGTTCAATTCCTTCCAGAATATTCTGAGGAGTACCGACACCCATCAAGTAGCGAGGTTTGTCTTTGGGAAGTATTTCATTGACAACTTCAATCATTTCATACATCATTTCTGTCGGTTCACCTACAGCTAATCCGCCAATTGCATTGCCATCACGATTTTGTGAAGCTATAAACTCAGCCGACTGGCGACGTAAGTCTGGATAAATACAACCCTGAACTATTGGAAAATAAGTTTGCAAATATCCGTATTTAGGTTGAGTTTCGTCAAAATGCTTTAGTCCTCGGTCCAACCAACGATGCGTCAAGTCCATTGATTTTTTCGCATACTGATAATCTGCAGTTCCGGGCGTACATTCATCGAAAGCCATAATTATATCTGCTCCGATTGTTCGCTGTATGTCGACTACATTTTCAGGGGTAAAAAGGTGCTTACTCCCATCTATATGCGAACGAAAAGTAGCACCTTCTTCCTTTAATTTACGGTTGGCAGATAATGAAAAAACTTGGTAGCCACCACTATCAGTTAGTATTGGTCCATCCCACCCATTAAACTTATGCAATCCACCTGCTCGTTCCAGCGTGTCAATTCCTGGGCGCAAATATAAATGATAAGTATTTCCGAGGATGATCTGAGCTTTAATATCTTCTTTTAGCTCATGGAAGTGTACAGCTTTTACCGAGGCCACGGTGCCCACTGGCATAAAGATAGGCGTTTCAATAATACCATGGTCGGTTGTTATTTTACCGGTTCTGGCATTGGAACTTGGGTCGATATGTTGTATCTCGAAAGTCATTTAATTATGAGTTAAGTTGCGGTTACCAAGTAAGGACTCTTTTTTAACCGCGTAATTACGGCACTTGCTGGAAACTGATTTTATTTAAATCTCGTTGATGAAGTTTTCCAGAATCTTCTGCCCGAATTCGCCGGATTTCTCAGGATGGAATTGCACTGCATAAAAATTATTTTTGCACACTGCAGAACTGTATCTTTGAATATAATCAGTTTCGGCGATTGCATTTTTACAACTTTCTACATAATAACTATGTACAAAATACATATAAGCATTTTCAGCAATACCTTTAAAAAGATTTGATTTAATATTTGTAATGTTATTCCATCCTATCTGTGGCACTTTAAACCCTGCACTGGGGAAAAGTTTTACCTTTTGATCGAATATCCCTAAGCAATTTGTGTTATTCTCTTCTGAATGTGTACACATCAGCTGCATGCCTAAACAAATTCCCAATACGGGCTGAACAAGCGAGCAAATGAGTGTATCAAGCCTTTTTTCTCTGAGATACTGCATTGCAGAAGAAGCCTCACCAACACCTGGAAATATTACACGATCGGCTGAACGTATTTCGCTATGATCATCAGTCACAATTGCATTCACACCAATACGTTCTAATGCAAAAAGTACAGAACGGATATTGCCTGCATTGTATTTGATGATTACGACTTTCATAAATAAAAAGTGTTGGCTGAATTGTTTTTAAATTAACTTATTTGTCGCTGTGTCGGGGAAAATTACTGCCGGCTTAAATGTCCGTGCCTCTTCCATTTCCATCATACCATATGCCATAATAATTATAATGTCATTAGGCTGCGCTTTACGTGCAGCTGCTCCATTCAGGCAAATTACTCCAGAACCACGTTTTCCCGGAATGACATAAGTTTCCAAGCGTTCTCCATTGTTATTATTCACAATGCTTACCTTTTCATTTGCAATTATATTGGCAGCATCCATCAGATCTTCGTCAATGGTAATACTACCTATATAATTTAGATTAGCCTCTGTGACAGATACCCTGTGAATCTTTGATTTTACTATATGTACTAACATATTATTTTTGTTGTCGTTGAACAGCCTTCTGTAAACCGGAACTTGTTATTTGTTATCAATATTTGAACACAATTTTGAAACTAAGAATTGTATCGAATGTTGTCAATTAATCTGACTTCGCCACAAAAAACGGCGATGCAACCAACTGCATGTTCGGTCCACGAATTTAATGTTAAAAGACTTTCTGAATTCACAATCTCATAGTACTCGACTTTAAGATCAGAAGTTGCATTTAATTTATTAACAACCCATTCAGTCAGTTCTTTTGGTGATAATTTTGGCGCAAAGTTACGACTTTCAATCAGAACTTTAGATATTTCAATGGCATTTTTGCGTTGTGTATCAGTTAATCGTTCATTCCGACTGCTTAATGCAAGTCCACTTGACTCACGAACAATTGGGCAGTCTACTACTTCTATATTGAAATTCAAGACATTTACCATGTGGTGAATGATGGCTAGCTGTTGAAAATCCTTTTCTCCAAAATAAGCTTTATCCGGTTGAATAAGGCTGAAAAGTTTACTTACAATTTGAACTACACCGTTAAAATGACCAGGCCTGAATTTACCTTCCATCACTTTGTCCAAGCAGTTGAAGTCGAAATCAAACTGATTATTTATTTCTGACGGGTCATAAATTTCTTCAGGCGTCGGTGCAAATACAAATTTGCAACCAGCCTTTTCAAGCATCTCTGCATCACGTTTAAGATCTCTCGGATATTTTTCTAAATCATCGCTATTATTAAATTGCGTTGGGTTAACGAAAATACTGACAATGCAAATATTATTTTCGGCAACACAACGTGTAACTAACGCTTTGTGCCCATCATGCAAAGCACCCATAGTAGGTACAAACCCTACAGTTTTCCCAGCTGTCTTAAGACGTTTAATCTCAGCTGAGATTTCGTTTTTTGATCGAATTATTTTCATTAATCTGTCTATTATGCAAAACCCTAAAAAATAAAATCTGAGCTCTGTAAAAATTGCGTGCAAAAGTAGTAAAAGTTATTTGGATAATTAGTTTTTGGGATACATAATATATGGATTGGTTCTTAAACAGCTATTATTTAAAGGGTACAAAGTAAATTTCAAATCGTTTTCAATAAGAAAATGAGAGAAAAAACAGGCAATATATTTCAAGGTTAAACTTTTATAAATAGATTCAGGCATGAAGTTAATTGTAAAAGGAAATGGTTTTGTTAAATATTTGAATGCGTGACTTATAGCCATTTCTTGGGTGTTTATACTTTTTGTATAACTTCTTTTTCTGATAAGTGAGCTTAACATTTGGCTTTTAAGGTCTTGTTTATATCCGATTTTTTTTATATATCTTTGCATAACGAAAAATTATCTCAAAAGCATCTGAATAGAAGAGCATGAAAAAAATTACAAAAGTTTTGTATATTTCGCAAGAGATATTTCCTTATTTGCCAGAATCTGAATTGTCGAATATGGGGAGGTATTTACCTCAAGCGGTGCAAGACAGGGGACGTGAAACCCGTACTTTTATGCCAAAGTTTGGAGCGGTAAACGAAAGAAGAAATCAGCTTCATGAAGTAATCCGGTTATCGGGCATGAACCTTATTATTGATGATACAGATCATCCGTTGATCATTAAAGTGGCTTCAATTCAATCAGCACGAATGCAAGTCTATTTTATTGATAATGATGATTATTTTCATAGAAAAAATACTATATCTGACGAGAAAGGTGATGAATACGAAGACAATGATGAACGGACAATCTTTTTTGTTCGTGGTGTTATGGAAACCGTAAAGAAGCTTCGGTGGACTCCGGATGTGATTCACTGTCAGGGATGGATGACTGCATTAGCTCCGTTATATATTAAGAAGGCATACAATGACGATCCGTTTTTTAAACATTCTAAGGTGGTATACTCTGTTTTTAATGATGGGTTTAAAAAACCTTTCAGAAATTTGTTTGCGGAGAGACTTTTACTTGAAGGTATCGAAAAGAAACATGTTGTTCAGGTGAAAGATAAGGTAATTGATTTTGTTGCTCTTTCGAAGCTAGCTATTGATTATTCCGATGCAGTTATTCAGTCAAGTCCGGTTGTAGATCAAAAGGTATTGGACTATATATCTTCAAAGAAAGTGAAATTTTTACCCTTTCAAAGTGGCGAAGATTACGCTGATGCTTATGTTCAGTTTTATGATAGTCTGTAGCTGACTATTTCTTTTTTCAAGTGATTTTTTAATTTCCTATTCAGTCAATTTTATTTCATTTTACATGAAATCGTATCCAATTATCCTGCTTTTTTTATTGTCGCTATTTGTTTTTTCCTGTACTGATAGTTTAACAGACATTGGTTCGGGCGTTCAACCCACTTCTGATCAAATAAAAGTTGGCACAGACACCTTTCATTTGGCAACAACAACAGATCCGGTTGACTATATAAATTCTCGTCCGGATTCATTTTTATTAGGGTCATTTTATGATACTAAGTTCGGATCAACCAAAGCAGATATTTTAGCTCAGCTGAACTGCCCTGTTGGATTCAAATATCCATCTAATGCTGTTGCTGACTCTGCTGTAGTTATAATGTATTATAAAACATGGATCGGCTCCAGCTATTCACCATTGGATGTGAATATTTACCAAATGAATAGGAAAACTTTCAATTATACGGATTTATACCGCTCTAATCTTGATCCCTCAGATTATACTGACCAGTCTATTAAACTTGGACAGCGAATTTTTTCGGCGAAAGATGCAGTCATAATCCGTGCTGATTCTACTGCAATCAGGTTTAAATTATCTAACAGTTTTGTTAGCAAATTCGGAAACGATACTTATTATTCTAGCACAAATAAGTTTCTTGATTTTTTCAATGGAATTTATATAACAGCAAACTATGGAGCATCTACAATGCTAACCATCGAACAAATAGACTTGCGTTATTATTACCATTACACATACGCTACAAAAAATATTAATGGAGGTGATTCTATAGCAACTGTAAATAGTTATCTTATATTCCCTGCCAATTCCGAAGTTCGTCAGGTGAATCATTTTGTTCATGATAGAAGTACTGTTAATTTGAATCGTGATACTGTGAACTACATAGCCTCTCCGGCAAATTTTCAGACACGTATTAATGTACCGTTAAACCGGATAAAACAACGCATGGATGCCGGAATAAACGGGAAAGAGTTATCTGTAAACAGTGCTTTATTGAGAGTTGACGTAACTGAGCTAACAGAGGATACTCTTGCGTTACGCACTGCTCCCACATATTTGTTATTAATCAAGGAATCGGCAAAAAGGCGTTTCTTTGACGACAGGGAATTACCTTCCGATACTTGTGCAATTAAGGGCACTTACACTGTAGAAGAAATTGGCACTTCAGGGGTTTATAAACATTACTACTCTTTCAATATGTCAACGCTAATTGCTAACGAGTTTAAAGTAGCTAAACAAAATGGAACTACCCTACCTGAAAATATGAATATGCTTTTAGTGCCAATTAAAGTCTCAACAACAACAAGTACAAGTGGCGTTACTTCATATCTCTATGTGAAAGAGAGCCATCTTATGAATGCGGTTACAATCCGAAACGCAAAAGTGATTGATCCGAATGGCAATGACAAGGTGACTGCGCCAATGATGATAAAAGTTGTATATAGTGGGTTTTAGTAGTCTAATAAATGAAACAATAAAAAATGCAGCGGAAATATTTCTGCTGCATTTTTTTTATAATAGATTTTGATCTTATTTTTGTCTGATAAATATCTGGATAGGAGTACCTGTAAAATCGTACTTTGACCGGATTTTGTTTTCCAGAAAGCGTTTGTAAGGATCTTTCACGTATTGTGGTAGGTTGGCAAAAAACACAAATGTCGGAACCTGAGTACCCGGTAATTGCGTTACGTATTTTATGCGGATGTACTTACCTTTTAAAGCAGGGGGAGGATAGTTCTCAATCAGCGGTAACATATATTCGTTTAACTTAGCCGTTGGAACTTTACGTTGTTTGTTTTCATAGACCTCTACAGCAGTCTCCAGAACTTTTAGAATGCGCTGCTTGGTAGTGGCTGAAGTGAATATGATAGGAAAGTCAACAAATGGAGCTAAGCGCTCACGAATTGTGACTTCGTATTTTTTGATGTCATTGGATTCTTTATTTTCGATTAAATCCCATTTGTTGACACAAACGACAAATCCTTTTTTGTTTTTTTGAATCAATGAGAATATATTCAAATCCTGACTTTCTATACCACGCGTGGCATCAATCATCAAGATACATACATCGCAGTTTTCTATAGCACGAATGGATCGAACAACAGAGTAATATTCCAAATCTTCGTTTACCTTAGCCTTTTTACGAATCCCTGCTGTATCTACCAGATAAAAATCGTGTCCAAACTTATTGAATCGGGTATAAATAGAGTCACGCGTTGTTCCGGCGATATCAGTTACAATAGTTCTGTCTTCGCCAATGAAAGCATTGACAATGGATGATTTCCCGGCATTAGGACGCCCAACAACGGCAAAACGAGGAAGATCGTCGTCAATATCTTCTGCAAAATCAGATTTAAAGTGTGTGAGCAATGCATCAAGGAAATCGCCGGTTCCTAAACCGTTCATTGCAGAAATCATGTAAGGTTCACCTAATCCCAGTTTGTAGAATTCTGCGACATTATATTGCCATTCAAAAGTATCGGCTTTGTTGGAAACAAGCATGACCGGTTTAGTGTGACCTCGTAAGATTTGAGCTACTTCCAGATCGTAATCGGTAATTCCATTTTGAACATCAACCAGAAAAAGGATGACATCAGCTTCTTCGATGGCTAAAACGACATGTCGTTTTATTTCACCTTCAAAAACATCCGACGAATTTATTACCCAACCACCGGTGTCGATGACTGAAAATTCCCGACCTTCCCATTCGCTTTTGCCGTATTGGCGGTCGCGTGTGGTACCTGCTTCGTCATTTACTATGGCTCTACGACTATGTGTGAGTCTGTTGAAAAGGGTCGATTTCCCCACATTTGGGCGACCTACAATTGCTACAATATTTCCCATTGTTTTTTATATCTATTAAGTTAGATATTTACATTCCATCTCTTCATTTCTGTCTGAATTTTCCCAAATTCGATACAGTGGGTGCAAATATTTTGGTGGCAAAGGTACGTAAATTAATCAATATGTCAAGATCTGGGTTTGTGAATCATGTCAGATTGGGTCTGTTATACAATTTTGAAGTTCAAGTTGATAATTATTTATAGCTATGAGACTTTTGATTTTGAATGTATTGATTAAAATTATTGATTTTGTTTGGATACTTTTGCCCGAAATATGTTTTCTGACACTTGCAGAATACAAAAAAAGCAGTATCTTTGCAACGCTTTTGGAGAAAGGTATTACAATCCGAATACACATTCGGGCGTTTAGCTCAGCTGGTTCAGAGCATCTGCCTTACAAGCAGAGGGTCGGGGGTTCGAATCCCTCAACGCCCACTTCAAATTCGATATCAAACAAACACAAACATTTCGGGCGTTTAGCTCAGCTGGTTCAGAGCATCTGCCTTACAAGCAGAGGGTCGGGGGTTCGAATCCCTCAACGCCCACCAACACTTAAGGTCGTACATTCAGTTGTTCGACCTTTTTTTCTTTTAAGGCTTATGTTTGTAACATACATTCTGAGCTCGTCTTGACTTTTTAAAGATACCATAGGGTGGTTCATGAGCTTAAACAGAGACTATATAATCCATGCTGCCATACTATTGCTTCTACGAAGCTCTTATAATGCTCCGTCAGGAGCTATATTGTGGTAGGAATATTAATTTTGATAAAACCTTTCACTTCGTAGGTGCGATATTATAAAAACTCAAGACAACTTCTCTATTTAGAAGCACTTCTACTCGCTTATAAGTGCTGTTTTTTAGTTTCGTTGGTTTCGTCTCGATTTTCCGGGATTTCGTCCCGTCGTGGGACGAAACCTCACCTTTCGCAGGTCAGCTCCATCCCGCAACGGGACGATAGCTCACCTTTTTCGGACTAGCTCCGTCCCGCAACGGGACGATGCATTCCCACCCGCAAATGGACTGTCCCGCGACGGGACGGTACTTTTTTTTCGGGAAATAGTCTGTCCCATGACGGGGCGATGCATTTTTTTTCGAAAATGCTCTGTCCGGCGTCGGGACAGTACTTTCTCACCTTAGAATGGTCTGTCCCGTTGCGGGACGATACTTCTGTATGCGCGGAGGGTTTATTTTAGCTGCATCACAGCATATCCGGCGCATGAAGTTGCATTATCCGATTCGCCGAAGATTAATTTTCTTCCGGGAAGTAGTCTCCGGTTTGTGTAAGATGTTTCGTTGCAGCGAGCGTATGTTTATCGATTGCTTTATGAAGCCGCTTATCTTTCGGCTTTTGCTCTCCAAAGTTAGGTATGATTTTTCAATTTATTTATTTTCGTCGATGGCACGCACAAAAGTGTATTGCTATAACACTAATTCTTCAAACAACTTTTCTACTTCTGAATCCAGGTTCTCGGCATATCCGGGATGTGGGCGCGAAGTCTGAATGCAAGAGCTACGCACGGCTGTAAGCCAGCGAAAACGTTCGGGAATATCGAACTGAGCAATAACACCGCCTTCCTTGTGTCCGCAGCAAATTTTATCAAACGAAAGCAGGGTATTTTCAAGCAAATCGAGATCCAACTCGCTTGAAAAAGAATTCAACCGTTGCTTGTCGAGCTTGTACAGCATGCGAATATACTTAGCCCGCTTAGAGAACAGGATAATGCCCACATTGATGAATTCTTCGCGTTCCACTTTTGGCAACACGCGAATGACGGCATATTCAAATAAGTGTTTTCCTTGCATGGAGAGCTTCGTTTAAAAAGTTAGCGGAGTTTTCTACTCTTCGGGATAAAAACTGATAATACACCTCGCGAATGTCGTTAGCGGACAAACCTTCCTCTGCATTGGTTGCCCATTCGTCGGGAATCATGTCTACAACCTGCCGGATAACATCCGGAGTGAGTAGTTGTCTGAATTCTGCATCTACAGATTCCAGCTTGTCGGCAAAAGGCAGAAGCACATGATCTTTAATCAGTGAGAAAGGACTGAGCGCCTGTTTTTCCCAGTTTGTCCAGGTATGATGAAAATAAAGAGTTGCGCCATGATCAATAAGCCACAAATCTTTGTGCCACATCAGCATATTAGTATTGCGTACGGTGCGATCCACATTAGTCAGAAAAGCATCCATCCACACGATTTGCGAAGCCTGTAATCCGTCCACTTTAGTGGTAACGGGGTCGAAGGTTAGCGCTCCCGATAGAAAGTGCAGCCCCAGATTCAATCCGCGGCTACTTTGCAACAAATCCTGAATTTCTTCATCACCCTCGGTTTGTCCGAAAGCTTCATCGAGTTGTACAAAAACCAGTTCGGGTATTCGCAGACGCAATAGCTTTGCCACTACCCCACCAATTAATTCCGAGATAAGCGCTTTAGCTCCATGTCCGGCTCCACGAAATTTGACTACATACTTGAAGCCGTCATCAGCTTCGGCCAATGCGGGCAACGATCCTCCTTCGCGCAAAGGAGTGATATAGCGGGTTACATTTACGGCACGTAAATCCATATTTTCTTCTTTCTATATTTGTGTTTTAGCCTTTAAAGAGCACTCTGAATGCCTCTTCTACCTTCTTAACCTGCACCAATTCAATATTGAGTTTTGCACTGTTGATACTTTTCAGGTTGATTTCCGGAATAATCATTTTGCGGAAACCCAACTTTTCGGCTTCCAGTATGCGTTGTTCCATCCTGTTGATGGGGCGTATTTCTCCCGAAAGACCGACTTCGCCGGCCATACAAAGCTGTTTTTCAATAGAAAGATCCATGTTTGACGACAGAATGGCCGAGATCACCGCCAGATCAATAGCCGGATCGTTTACCTTGATGCCACCGGCAATATTGAGGAACACATCTTTCTGCGCTATTTTGAATCCGGCGCGTTTTTCGAGCACGGCAAGCAACATGTTGAGTCGACGCAGGTCGAAACCGGTGCTGGAGCGTTGAGGCGTGCCGTATGCCGCCGAGCTCACAAGTGCCTGAACTTCGATGAGGAACGGGCGAATACCTTCGATGGCTGAGGCAATGGCTACGCCGCTGAGTCCTTCGTGATTTTGCGACAACAACAGCTCTGACGGATTACTCACTTCGCGCAGCCCGTTTTGTTGCATCTCGAAAATGCCGAGTTCCGACGTACTTCCGAAACGGTTTTTTATCGGACGAAGAATGCGGTACATATAGTGCTGATCGCCTTCGAACTGGAGCACGGTATCTACAATATGTTCCAATACTTTGGGGCCGGCAATGCTACCTTCTTTGTTGATATGTCCGATAAGCAATACGGGCGTGGCGGTGGTTTTACAAAACTTCAGCAGGTTGGCGGTACATTCGCGCACTTGCGATACCGAGCCGGGTGACGACTCAATCAGCTCGGTAGAAATAGTTTGAATGGAGTCGACAATTACCACATCGGGCTGAATGTTCTGGATATGTACAAATATTTGTTCGAGCGATGTTTCACTCACAATGTAGCAGTCAGGATTATCAAATTTCAACCGTTCGGCACGAAGCTTAAGCTGTTTCACACTTTCTTCGCCCGAAATATACAGCGTTCGTTTTCCTTTCAGGTTCAGCACTACCTGCAACACTAATGTGGACTTACCAATACCCGGCTCACCTCCAATCAGTACCAATGAGCCCGGCACCAAGCCACCTCCCAGCACCCGGTTCAGCTCATTGCAACTGGTGTCAATACGGCTTTCTTCGGACGTTTCCACATCCGAAATAAGTATGGGCTTTTGCTTGGTTATTTCAACTCCACCCACGTGAAATTTTGGCGTGGTATCTTTACTGATAACCTCTTCAACATAACTGTTCCACTCGCCACACGACGGACATTTGCCTATCCACTTCGGGGAGTCGGCACCACAATTCTGACAAACGTAAACGGATTTGGTTTTGGCCATGATATTAATGGGGGATATGTTGATTTGATAATGTACTAATGAAAGAGAAATACAAAAATAGGGATTTTATTTTGATATTATGTCCACAAGTTTTTATGAGAAATTATATGTTTTGTGCCAAAAGTGCTATTCAATACCCATAATTAGCACAAAAAGGATGATGTGTTTCATGGCTTGCTCATTGATTCCGAATCGCGGTTTTTTTGCTGCAAATCGATCTTCTCAAATTTGGTCAATAATTTAGAGTTCTTTTTTTCGCCAGTTTCCCTTCAGTAAGTACCAATATCCGAGTCCGCCAATGATGCTCCAGTATACAAATTCCGACATCCACACCACGGCTACGTGGCTGGGGTGTATGATGGTGGTATAATACACATAACTGAGGTAAAAAAACAGGGTGAGGAACTCGATGGCAAAGGCTGTGCGCGTATTTCCGGTGCCTGAGATGCCGTTGAATATGATGTTGCCCACGGCGCAGAATATCATGGCTACCGATACTACGCGCATGACGGGTACGCAGGCTGCTATGAGGTCGGGATTGTCGGTGTAGACGCGCGCAAACAGCTGTGGAAACAAAAACGTAAGTGCCAGCACGGGTATTACCAGTAATAAGGCTATGCCCACCACGCGTTTGATAAAAGGTAGTACTTCTTCTTTTCGACCTGCCCCAATGAGGTTGCTCACCAGCGTGTTTACGGTGGTAGAAAGTGCCGAGCCCGGAATCATAAGCAGGGTGTAGAGGCTGCGACCGATGTTGGTAACGGCCAACGGACGTTCGCCCATGCGTTCGATAAAGATAAAGAACATAAACCAGGTGGATATGGAAATAAAATACTGGAACATGATGAAGATGGACAGGTCCAGGATGGATAAAATGGTTTTGAGTTCTACTTTTCGGAATTCAAACAGACCGTATAGTTTCATGTCGGTGCGATAGACGGTGTGCCAGATAAGGTAAAGCAGGGTTACAAGCTCGGCAATGACCGACGAGATGCCTGCGCCTTCGATGCCGAGACGTGGAAAGCCAAAGTTTCCAAAAATAAGCAGATAATCGAACACTATATTGGTGATGGCCATCAGCACAGCCGACACGGTGAGCACCCGGGTTTGGGTGATGCCCACATATAGTCCGCGGAAAATGACGTTGATAAACGAAAAGAAGAAACCGTAGATGCGCCAGTCGAGATAAGCTATGGATGCTTTGTATACGTGCTCCGAACTGACGAGCAGTTTCATGATGTGTGGAACGCCTTTGACCGAACAGCCAAAAATAACAAGGCTAATCAGGAAGTTGAACAGTAATCCGTTGTTGAAAATAGGTCCTATCTGCGAAAAATTCTTTTCGCCGTTGCGACGGCCTATCAATATCTGAGCTCCCTGACTAAAGCCAAAGCCAATCATGTAGATGGCAAAATAAAATACTCCGCCTATGGCTGATGCACCCAGTTCCACTTCGCCGACGCGACCCAGAAAAGCCGTGTTGGTAACGTTGATAAGGTTTTGCGCCAGCAGAGTAAGAAAGATAGGATAGGTGATGTTGAATAGGTTTTTATTCGAAGTCATATAAGCTACAGGGTTTAGAGAAACAGGAGTCGGAATGTTTTGCAAAGGTAATAAAAATTCATGTTGCCGACATGGAGGTTTGCATGAACATAACATCCGGTTATTAATCCAGATTTTGGTATTATATTTGCCTCTTGTCAATAAAAACTACAAATCTTTCAGCTGTATGAAGAAAAACATAGTACTCATTGCTCTTGCCTCAGTGTTTGTTGCCACATTTCTGCTGGCTCAAAAAAGAAATATTCCCCTTGAAAAACGTTGGAAGAATGTTCAGGAGTTTGCTGATAAACAATTGCCCGAATCGGCTTTGAAAGAGGTGGATATTATCCTGAATCAGGCGCAGAAAGAAAAAAATCAGACTGAAGTTATCAAAGCACTGGTTTATAAAATGCGCTTTACGCTGGATAAAGATCCGGATGAGGCTCCTGCGCTGATTCGTCAGTTCGAGGTGTTTACCGACCAGACTACTGATGTGACCGAAAAGGCATTGTTGCATTCGATGACTGCCGAATTATACCAAAAATATTACCAAAGCAATGCCTGGACGGTAGACCGCAGAAAGTTGCTGACCGGCGCAGTGCCCGACGATATGAAGGAGTGGAGCCGCAATATTTTCTTTGATAAAATAACGAAGCATTCAGAAGCATCGCTGGTTGATGCCGCCGTGTTGCAGCAAACTGATGTGCTGAAATTTGCAGCACTTCTGCATGTGGGGGCCGATAGTAAAACTTTGCAGCCTACTTTATTCGATTTTTTGAGCTATCGTCGCATTGCGTTGCTGGAAGAGTTGTCGCGCGCTTCGTCGGTCATCAATCCGTTGAAGGATGCAGCTTATTTTTCGGATCTTTCAGCCTTTGTGGCGTTTGGTCAAGATTCGGTTTACCGTAACTCGGTGGAAAGTCAGATGGCCGAAACCTACCGCAGGTTGCTGGCATTTCGTTCGGAGTCTGACAATGTTCCTGCTTTGCTGTATGCCGATGTGCAAAGATTGAATTATATGCGTGCTCATGCCACGCAGGAAGGGGCTGATTCCTCTTATCTGGCTGCATTAGATCGTTTGGAAAAACGTTATTCCAATAATGAAGCCGTGGTGGAAGTGTTGGCACAAAAGGCGGAGTATTATTGGCGGTCGGCTACCGGCGATAAAACAAATCGTAAAACGGCTTATGATATTTGTAGCTCCGGACTGAAACGTTTCCCGCATTATAAACGGATAAATAAGCTGAAAAATATCCGCATGCAGATAATTCAGAAGGCATTGCATGTGGAGTATTCCCGCGTGGTGGGTTTGTCGGACACGTTGAAGATGGTTGTAGGCAGTGCCAATGTGCGCAGCTTACAGTTGCAGGTTTATCGTGTCAATGCTACGGCTGCTGATTATGCCGCGTATGAAGAAACGAACCGGAATTCAAAAAGAGCTTATCCAAACCGTACTTTAATTGAAACCCGTGTGCTGAAACCGAATGCCAATCTGAATTTTGGAACGGTAAACACGCAGATAGGCTTTAAGGCTCGCGACTATGGTATTTATGAGTTTGCTATTGGCGAAAAAAACGACTCTACGGCTTCCGAACGTGCCGTGGGAGCTTTCACGGTTACCAATTTAGCTTATATGAACCGGGCTGCAACGGTTGGTGTTGGTAGTTTGTATGTGCTCAACCGACAGAGCGGGCAGCCTCAGAAAGAGGTAGAGGTGTCGGTGTATAAAAAAACGTGGACAAACAATGGTTATCAGTCTCAGCTGTCCGAAAAACAAAAAACCGATAAAACCGGTCTGTGCTCTTTTTCATTATCAGACCATAGAGAGAACTGTGTCTTTTTCTTTGCCAAAGGGAAAGACTGCTATTACTCATCCGGATCGTACCTGTATTACAACGAACAGTCTGCCGGCAATAATGATGATGCTCAATTGACTTTACTTACCGACCGGGCTGTGTATCGTCCCGGACAAACAGTTTATTTTAAAGGCATAGCGTATTATGCTCAAAGCCAAAAGCAGCAGGTAGCGGCTAAAAATACCGGATATGAGGTTACGCTTTTTGATGCTAACGGGCAAAATGTATCGTCAAGAAAATTCAGTACCAATGAATTCGGTTCTTTTGCGGGTGAATTTGTGTTGCCTGATGGCGGATTGTCCGGCACGTACCGTCTTCAGTCTGGCAATTACTCGCAAACTATCCGTGTGGAAGAATATAAACGTCCTAGTTTTGAGGTAAGTATAGATAAGCCTAAGGCTGAAGTGAGTTTTGGCAATCGTGTGACTCTGACGGGGCATGTAAAAGCTTATGCGGGCTATGCAGTGGCTGGTGCGGGGGTGAAATACCGCGTGGTTCGGCGGCCGCATCGTTATTGCTGGTGGTTTAGCGAACCCGATAAAGAAATAGCAACCGGAACTGCTGCCACTAAACCCGACGGGACGTTTGATGTTTCGTTTGTTCCGGTTAAAACGGCTTCCAATGTTCCGGGTCTGTATCGCGACGGGCAATTTTATACCTACACGCTTTATGCCGATGTTACTGATCTTAAAGGAGAAACCCAACAGGGCGAACAAGGGCTGTCGGTGGGCGATAAATCTTTGTTTATTTTGGCTGAAATCCCGGAAAAAATCAATAAAAAGGAAAAACAGCTGCTGAATATCAGCACCCGCACCATTAATGACGAAGTGGTTTACACAACATTGAAGTATACGGTGTCGCGGCTGGCCGACACGAATGTGTATGCCGAAAAGTTGGACGAATCGGTGGTGCTGAAGGAGGTTGGAGTGGTTTTGTCAGGCAGTTTTGATACCCGCGATAAAAAATTGGCCGCTGATTTTAGCCGGTTGAACTCCGGCAGGTATAAACTTACGCTGACCACTACTGATTCGCACGGGCAGGAGGTGAAAACAGAGAAAGTGTTTGTGCTGTACGATACGGCTGATAAACGTCCTCCGGTGAAAAGTGCAGTGTGGATGCTTAGGCCTAAAACCGAATGCGAGGTAGGCGACAAAGCACAGATCATATTTGGTACTTCTACGGTGAACAGTTATGTTTTATATGAAATTATGCAGGGCAATGCGGTGCTTGAGAGTCGCTGGATTCCGTTTTCCGACGAGATAAAAAGCTTTGACATTCCGTTTAAAGAAAGTTACGGAGCTGGTGTTTCGGTTCAGTTTACGTTTATGAAAGATGGACAGCTTTATCATGAGGTCGTTGAGCTCCGACATAAAGTAGCAACCAAAAAACTGAGTCCGGTGCTGAGTGTTTTTCGCAATAAGTTGCTGCCCGGCGAAAAAGCGGAATGGACAGTAACCGTGCCCGATAGTGTAAACGGAAAAAAGCCGGTCGAACTGCTGGTGGCTATGTATGACGCATCGCTGGATGCCATTTCTCCGCATAGCTGGAGTTTCGATCCGTCTTATCGGCCCATGATTCCCTATTCTCCGCAGTGGTCTTTCTCTGAAAATAACTGGGGAGTGGGTAGTGCGTCTTTCCCTGTAAACTTAGAGCAATTGGCAGAGTTGGATTTTAATGATTTAGATTGGTTTGGTTTGGATATTTCGGGTTCCGGCGGGAGACCTTTAATGATCAGAGGAATGGCAAATGTGTCCAGGGCGGCAGAAGATGGTCTTGTTTTGTCCGAAACAGCTGTTGTGGGCTATGGTGCCCGGAAAAAGAACAGTTTTGCCGGAGCTGTGGCCGATATGAAAATGACTGCTGAGGCTGCTGCTGAAAAAACTCCTGTGAAAATCCGCACTAACTTCAACGAAACGGCCTTTTTTTATCCTCAACTAAGAACTGACGCACAGGGTAATGTGAAGTTTACGTTTACAGCTCCCGAAAGTTTGACTCGTTGGAATGTAAAGATGCTGGCTCATACACCCGATTTGTATTTCGGACAGTCCGATGCGCAGGTAGTTACCCAAAAGGATCTGATGGTGCAGATGAATCTTCCTCGATTTGTACGAAGGTCGGATAAGCTTGTTTTGAGTGCCAATGTGATTAATCTTACTGATAAAGAGTTGAAATCAACCGTTCGGTTGGAGCTGATTGATCCGGCTACGGAAAAACCGATACGCCTGAAAGATACTGCTCCGAAAGCGCTGACGCTGGCAGCCAACGAAACGAAGGCAGTGGAGTGGGAGCTGACCGAATTTTCGCCTTATGAGTTGGTCATTTGCAAGGTGGCGGCGCATGCCGGCAACTTTAACGACGGAGAACAGAAGTATCTGCCGGTGTTGCCCGACAAAGTGTTGGTAACTGAAAGCATGCCGCTGACGGTAAGGGGCAATGAAACGCGCACATTCAACTTTGAAAGCCTGTTGAAGCATGGTTCGACGGTGGATACCCGCAATTTGTCGGTCGAATTTTCATCCAATCCTACCTGGTATGCTGTGCAGGCATTACCTGCTATTGCTACACCTGAGAATGATAATGCGCTGGACTATTTCAGTGCCTATTATGCCAATACCCTGGCTACGTATATTGCCAATGCCAATCCTAAGATTGCTGCTGTGTTCGACCGTTGGAAAAATGCGGGTGGTACGCGCGAAACTTTACTGTCGAACCTGCAAAAAAATACCGAGCTAAAGAATATGTTACTCGAAGAAACTCCCTGGGTAATGGCTGCAAAAGATGAAACTGAGCAGAAACGACAAATAGCTTTGCTTTTTGATTTAAATAGCAGAAAAAATCAGGCTCAACAGTATCTCGATAAGCTTATTTCGCTCCAGTTGCCTTCGGGAGCTTTCGCTTGGTTCTACGGAATGGGTGCTAATCGCTATATTACACAGGAGATTGTATTGAATCTGGCACGGCTAAACAAAATGGTGGGAGGAAATGCGCTTATCGCTTACCGCTTACTGCTTACTGCTGCACTTACTTATCTCGATCTGGAGCTTGCGCACGATTTTGATCTACTGAAGAAGTCAAACAAGGCTTATCAAAAGGAAATGTGTATCGATAATATGCAATTGTTCTATTTGCACATGCGGTCTGAATATCCGGATATTCCTGTCGCAGACTCTGCACGCCAAGCGCTGAAGTTTTACACGGTGCAGTCCGAAAAATACTGGACAGGTTTTACACTTTATGGTAAAGCTATGACGGCGGTGTTGGCGCAACGCAACGGTAAGTCTGAACTGGCGGCAGATATTCTGAAATCGTTGAAAGAAAATGCAATGAAAACCGATGAGTTGGGGATGTACTGGGCAAAGAACAAGCCGGGTTATTATTGGAATGAACGTCCGATAGCTGTTCAGGCTGCTCTGATCGGTGCTTTCTCTGAGTTGTCGGGTAGTCAGACTGATCTGGACGAAATGAAGATCTGGTTGTTGAAGCAAAAGCAAACGCAACGTTGGGATTCGCCTCTGTCTACCGTCGATGCTGTTTACGCCTTGTTGCATCAAGGGGCGGATTGGCTCGCCA
>WSSedL1CaDRAFT_10000890_pt1 | contig 19435 bp, 21 predicted proteins | sample WetSurSL1Cattail_FD_9464 | JGI IMG/M metagenome (IMG submission 9464)
AAGTGGCGGGACACATTCACCCGGTGACGCGGATCAGCCGCGGTGGCCTCAGCTTGCGCCGCCGTTGTTTCGTGTCGGATGGTTTGCGTCTGCTGTTGCCCGCCTTCGGCGCGTACACCGGCGGCTACGATGTTCGCGAGGAGTCCGTCACCTCATTGTTCGCGCGCGAGTTTGCGGTGTTCGCGCTGGGGCGCGAGCGAGTTTATGCCGTCGCGGGTCCGGCTCACGTTCTGGCGCGGAAGAAGAATGTGGAAGCCCAGCCCAAGGCCACTGCCATCAAGACGGTAAACAGGCCGTAAGTCAGCGGCGAAGTGTGGGCGAACTCGAAAACGCGTCGCTCGAAGCCGGCCTGATCGACATAGAACGGGGTCGATTGCGCCGCCGTCACTTCGCCGGCGCGGAACAGATAGACTTCGACATTGTAGGAGCCGCGCGGCACCGCGGCGGGAATCGGTACATGCACACGGAACAGCGTGGCACTTTGCATCTCCACGCCAGCATCGGTCTGGATGTAAAGCCCGGCGCGCTTTTGGGTGCGCACCAGGGCGTCGGCATAGGGTTTGGCATCGCCGTCGCTGGCGACTGTGTCGGCGCGCAAATTGCCCAGCCCGAGCTCGTAACGCCCGAGCGTATCGGCGTCGGCAAAGGCGCGAAGCGGGCGGGTCGCCGTGATGAAGTAATAGGACGGCAGCCACATCTTGGCGCGCGCGTTGTTGATCCACAGCCCGGCAATGTGGTCTTTGCGGCGGATGGTCATCAGCGTATCGGGTCCGCGCACCACCACGACGATGTCGCGGGTTCCGCCCGCGCGCGGATTTTCCACCGCGCCGAACACCGTCAGTTCCGAACCGGTGAAGGTGGACGTGATCTGCAGATAGTCCTGCGATAGCCCGGAGGTCAGGGTCTCTTCGGCGCTCGCCGGTGCCGCCAGCAGGAGAAGGGCGAGGACCAGCGCTCTCATGGCGTCGCCCCCGTCAGCGAATAGACATCGGCCGGGGCTATCACGAGCTGCCAGAACAGCCCTAGCGCCACCACCAGCACGATCAGCGCCATCAAAAAGCGGAGCTGTTCGCCGCGCAGCTTGGCACCGGCGCGCACGCCATATTGCACGCCGATCACGCCGCCGAGGATCAGGATCAGGGCCAGCAGCGTATCGACGGTATAATTGTCCGCCGCATGCAGCATGGTGGTGGAGGCGGTGACGAACAGGATCTGGAACATCGAGGTTCCGACCACGACATTGGTCGGCATTCTCAGGATGTAGATCATCGCCGGCACCGACACGAAGGCGCCGCCGACCCCCATCACTGCCGACAAAATGCCGACGATGAAGCCCAGCACCACCGGCGGGATCACGCTGATGTAAAGCCGCGATTGGCGGAAGCGCATCTTCAGCGGCAGGCCGTGAACCCAATTATGCTGGCCGGAGCGATTGCCGCTGGTCGATAGGCCGTCCCGCCGCGCCCGCCAGGTCCGCACCGATTCATTGAGCATGATGGCGCCGACCGCGCCGAGCAGCAGCACGTAACTGGCCGAGACGGTGAATTCGGCTTGTCCCATGCGGCGCAGCACGGCGAACAGCCAGACGCCCGCGGCCGAACCGACGAGGCCAGACGCCACCAATACGGCGCCCATCTTGAAATCGACCGAACGGCGTTTCCAATGTGTCAGCACGCCGGAGAAGGTGACGCCGGCGATCTGGTTGGCGGTGGTGGCGACCGCCACGCCGGGCGGAATGCCGTAGAAGATGAGGAGCGGGGTGAGCAGAAACCCGCCGCCGACCCCGAACACGCCTGACAGAAAACCAATCACGAACCCGAGCCCCAGGATGACCGGCCATTGGACCGACATCTGGGCGATGGGCAGATAAATTTCCATCAAAGGGGTTTCTTGAAGTCGAGCGACGCAGGATCACGCGACTGTGCGCGGGTTGCGTCGGCCGGTCAACCTCACTTGCGGCGGCGGGAACGCGGGCGGCCTTATCCCCGCGTCACGTCGCTGATCGTTGGGGCAACATTGGCCCGGGCATTGAGTTGGCCGGCGCGGAAGGTTTCGGCGGCATGTTGGGCGGCGGCGCGGGTGTCGGCGTCGAGCTGGCTGGTGATGGCCGTGATGCGCGCCTTGGACTCGGTATCGCCCTGAGCGGCGGCAATGGCGTACCACTTGTAGGCATCGACCAGATTCTGCGGCACGCCAAGTCCGCGCTCGTAAAGAACCGCGAGATTGAACTGGCTGTCCGACAGGCCAAGATTGGCGGCCTTCAGGAACCAGCGCGAGGCTTCGGCATAATCCTTCTTCACGCCGGTGCCGGCGGCATAGGCCACCGCGAGATTGTGCATGGCCTTGCGGCTGCCCTGGTTGGCGGCGGCGAGATAGAGGCGCACGGCTTTGACGGGATCTTTAGCAACGCCGAGGCCGCTTTCGAACAGACCGCCGAGGCGATATTGCGCCACCGGTTCACCGGCGTCGGCGGCCTTGGTCAGCCATTTGGCAGCTTCGGTTTGGTTGGCGGGAACGCCATCGCCCTCGAGATATTTGAGCCCGACGATCAGTTGGGCGCGGGAATTGCCGGCATTGGCCGCTTGGGTCAGACGGTCGAGCGGGGTGATCGCTGTTCCGGGACGGGCCGCGACCGGTTGCGGTCCGGCGGACCACGGTGCGACGGCTTGCGGAGCGGCCGGATGCGCGGCCGGTGGCGGCAGCGCGGCAACTTGGACCGGCACCGGTTTGCTGGGAGACGGCTCGGCCGGACGGATCACTTGCGGGACGGGCGGCACCGGGCCTTCCGTTGCGGTTTGATGCAGGCTGGGAGCGTCGGTCTTCGCAGGGGCCTTGGCCAGGGAGCCAACCACGGCGGCGGTGGCGGCGGGATGCGCCGCATTTGTGTTCATCGCCTGCCACCGCAGGAATAACGCAGCGGCGAAGACGATGATGCCCAGCGCCAAAAGGCCGATCAGCAGCGCGCTGGATTTCTTTTTGGGTGTCGCATCGGCGGGCGGTTTGGCCGCGTTCGAACCCCAGTGCAGGGCGCCGATGGTCGCGCCCCGTTCGGTTTCTTGGGCCGCGGCGGCACGGGCCGAGCGGCGGGCGGCGGCGAGATAGGATTCCACCGATGTCGGGGCTTCGGCCGTCACATCGGCGGCGAGACCGGGCGGCGACGTGAAGTTTGGATCAGGCGGCAGTTCGTAGGCATTGGCGAGCGTATCGCCCATCGCGAACGGCGGTGGGGTCGCCGAAGCGACCGCGAAGGGTGGCACTTCGGCTGCGAACGGCGGCGGTTCGAACCCGGGCAGAGGGCTGAAGCCGGCGGCCGGAGGAACCGGCGGCATGGCGGCCTCGGGCGGGATGACCGGCGGCGGAGGAGGTGGCGGCGGTTCCATCGGCTTGATGGCGGCGGCGGCCTTGCGCAATTCGGCGGCGGTTTCGCGCTGGGCGGTCTCGAGTCCTTCCAGGCGGGCGACGACTTTGCGCAGACCCTCGTCGAGGGAAGACGCGGAATCGTCGCGGCTCTCGATGCGGCCCGTCAGATCCGCCATCGTGCGTTCGATGCCGTTGAGACGGCGGTCGATGCTGGGATCAGCGCCGCGATCTTCCAAACGCCGCACGCTGTCTTCGAGGTGGACGATTGCTTCCATCGGCGAGGCGGCGTGCTTCTGGTCTTCGATGGCGGCGAGCGCCCGGTCGATCGAACTGGCATGGGCCTGGGTCGCCGTTTCGAGGGCGCGCACGCGCTCGTCGACGGCGCCGAAGCGGGTTTCGAGGGCCTGGGTCGCGGCCATCGCGTCCTGGCGGGCCTGTCCGACGCGCCCGGCGACGGTTTCGAGGTTGCCCGCCAAGTTGGAAATCTGGGTTGCCGATTGGTTGGCGGTGCCGGTGATCTGTTCGGCCAGCCGTGACAAGCCTTGATGCAGCGCCTTGACGGCATCGCGCAGGCCGTCACTGGGATCGCGCTCTTCCACCTTGTCGAGGCGTTCGGCGATATTGGCGACATGGGTACCGAGCTGGTCGAAGGCCTGGGCCTGCTCGCGGGCGGCGATGTTCATCTCGACCGCCGCCTTGCTCATCACCCGGCTGCTTTCGGTCTGACTGCGTTCGGAGGCGTCGAGGCGGCGGGCCACGCCGCGCAGCTGATCTTCGATGCGGCGATAGACTTCGGCCGTCTCGGCTTCGCTGCGGGAGACGTCCGCCAGCATTTCATCCGACTGAATCCGCGCCCATTCCGGCTGGGGCCGGTAGTCGTTGCGGATTGACCATTGATTACGAGGTTCGCTCATATCCGAGTGTTCCGAAACTATGCGTCGTGTAAGCCATTCACCAACGGAAAGGCCTTCCCGTCGCGCTGCCGCTCTCGCGGCTTCGCGGGCCTCGCTGGAAATCCCTGCGACACTCCATGGCAAATCTGGCCGCATTTCGTCTCTCGTAGCGGTTCCTCCCCCACATAAAGTACTGGTACCCACATGTGGTGTAAAGGAATGCGGTCGCAATGGAGGCGCACGGTTTTCCCCGTGACCCTTAACGGTAGAATCGGCTCAGAGGAATTAAGACTCCGTTAGCGCTGACGACGGTTTGGCGCCTTGGAGGTTTTGACGCCGGCGCGCGCCAGATCGGCCTCGATCTGGCCGGTAACCCACGCAAAAGTCATCCGAAAATCGGCGGCGAAGGACCACAGCGGATAGCTGAAGGTGGCGGGCTGATTCTTCTCGATGAAGAAGTGGGCGGCCCAGGCCGGACCGTAGGCGGCGACCGGAACAGCGAGCAAAAACCATGGCTTGCCCAAGACGACACAGGCGGCGATGCCGGCCACGGCGACGACGGTGCCAAAATAATGGAGCGCGCGCGTTTTAGGATCAGTGTGTTCACGTAGGTAGAACAGCCAGAACGTCTCGAAATCGGTGATGTGCTCCTGTTCCGCCATTCCTCTTCCTGTTGGCCTCTTCCCGTTGACCTCTTCCTACTGGGCCGGCTGGCCGGGCACGATGGCTCCCCTAAGGGCCGTGTCCTTGGTCTTGTCCTTACCTTGCTGCGGTGAGGGTACGGTCTGAACGTCCGGCGTGGCCTGTTCCGTCTTGGCACCCATACCGAGATCGGTGGTGAAGACCTGAGCGACATAGATGGTGTCGGCATTCACCGCCGCGCCGACTCCGCTGCGGTCGTAATCGGCGAAGGAGAGGTTCTCGAGATGGGGCTTGGAGGCGGCCCAGCTCTCGGCGAAGCGCCTGGCGAAGGCATCGACGTCGATGTCCTGCCCCGGGGTGTAATGCTGGGCGGCGACGTTCTCGCCGATGAGGCCCTGGAACTTGGCATCTGCCGCCATCAAGAGCGACGCCGCCACATGCGGATCGCCGTTGCCGGCAAAGGAGTTGGTCTTGGCCATCTCGGCGCTGCGTTTGCGGGCGACATCGGCGAGCTCGGGATCGAGCGCTAGAGCATGGGCCTTGGGGTCGGTCTTCCGGCGCGTTTCGACCACCAGGGCGAAGATGCGCTTTTCCAAGGCGGGCAGGCGCGCCGCTGGGTCGGGATGTGATGGTTCGAACAGTCCCGCACATCCGGCGACGGCCAGTCCAAGAAAGGCGCAAAGCGCTGCGCGAGCGATCAATCTCGTTGAATACACCGCAATGCAGGAACTCGAATAAGCCCGCTGCTCCCATTTCGCCGCCGCTACCCATCGTAACGACGTCATGTTTCAGTTTACGCCGCCAGCCTTCCAATACCATGTGACCGGTCATCCATGAGGCACAATATAGGACTGTCTTGGCGAAGGGCTCATTAAGCTCCTGCAGGTCGATGTCGAAGATTTGCGACCGTGGCGCAAGCGCAACCATGGCACCGCGAGGACCGGTCCGCTGCTGATTTCACCGCATCCGAAACCTATCTTTCCGGAAGCTTCAGTCGCGGCCGGAACGGCGGGCGGGATCGCGCCGCCAGTAGTAATAGGAAAGGGCGACCGACGTGATCGCCATCACTGTAAGGCCAGTAAGCATCACGACGGATGCTGTCGAACTTCCCGCCGCCGCCAGAGTTGCGAGCGTCGCCAGCCCCGTAACCACCATCATGCGTCCGGCGGCGCGATTGGATTTGTCCCAGGAATAATCGCTTTGGCGCGTCCATGGCGTACGCACGCCGACGAAGGCATTGGGACGCGTTTTGCCCAACACATTACCGGCGGCGATCAGGACAAGGGCGACGGCGATGGACATGCTGCCGGGCACATCGACTTGCCAGCCGCGCGCCTTGAGGACCACCGCGCAATGCGCCACGAACAAGAGCATCATTGTCCCGACCCAGCCGGTGACATAGCCGGATGAACTGGCGGCAAGGCCTTCTTTGCGGCTTGTGAGGCGCGGCATCACCGCAAACAGCAGTGCCATGACTGTGGCGACGGTTGGCACAAACAAGAGCGCCCTGTCGCGCGGCATGAAGCCGTTGGGCTGTCCGGCGAAATCGAAATGCGTCGCAATGGGGGCCGTTTCGCCAAGTGCGGACCAGGCCCAGGCGCTGACCCCCAGCATGCCGGCGATCAACAGGACGCTTAAGAGGAGTGGGGCACGGATTTCCATGGGGTTGCCTTTTCTTCCGCTTTGCCCATCAGCGACAGCAAGGCCGCCATCGCTTCTTCCATCACGCTCATATTGAGCCGGTAGAGGATGGTGGTGCCGTGGCGTTCGGTGGTGACAAGACCGGCGTTTTTCAACACGGTGAAATGGCCCGACAACGTCGGTTTGGCGAGGTCGAAATGCTCGGCGAGGTGCCCGGCGCTCATCGCGCCGTCGCGGAGGAGCCGCAGAATCTGACGACGAACCGGATGCGCCAAGGCTTCGAACGCATCACTCATTGCCGCGCCTGCACGAAGGCAATGATCGCCGGCAGCACTGACGGCGCCAGCGGCAGTGTCGGATCGGCATAGGTCGCCAGATTGGCCCGAAAATCCGCCGGGGCCGGTTTCAAGACGTGATTGACGCCGTCCAGGATCATCAGCTTGGCGGCGGGAGCGCCTTTGGCCAGACGCTGGACGTCTGCCACCGAGACCTGAACATCCGTCGTGCCTTGCATCAGAAGCACCGGTGCCTGCACCCCGGCGATCGCGCGGGCTGGATCGATGGCGAACCACGAGATCAGATAGGGCTGGACCGACGGGCGGAACAGCGCCGCCATCGGCGCGGGTGTATCGGCAACCAGTTCGCCCTTTTCGAGACGGTCGATAATGGCAGTGATAGTCTGCATTGCAGCGTCGGGCGTGTGGCGGTCCTTGAATTGCTGTTTGAGCGTTTCACCCGCCGGAAAACCGGCTCCGGCGATGGAGATGTAGCCGCACACCTTGGTCTTGGCGGCGGCGAGGGCACCGATCAGAGCGCCTTCGGAATGGCCCAGAATAATGACGCAGCGCACCTGCGGTTGGGCGCGCAAGAATCCGGCCCACGCCACGGCATCATCGACATAGGTCGAAAAACGCAGATCCGGTTCCGACACCATCGCACCGGCGCTCGCCGCAATGCCGCGCTTGTCGAAGCGCAGCGATGCGATACCGGCTTTGGCCAGCCCCTCAGCGATCAGTTTCAGGGTAGCAGGTTTGACGCCCGGCACGGCCGAATTGCCGTCGCGATCCGTGGGGCCAGACCCGGCAATTATCAGAACGGCGGGAACCGGCCCGCCCGCGTCGGGCAGGGTCAAGGTGCCGTGCAGCTTACCCTCGCCGATGGTGACATCGCGGTCCGCGGCTGAGGCCGCTGAAATACCGAGTACCAGACACAATCCCAAAGCTGCCAGCCGCCTGATCATTCGTTTTTCTCCTAATTTGTTATTTAGGAAACTAACGAATTATAGGATAATGACGTTGCTGCCGCAAGCCCGTTTGCGAGGTGCCTCCGGTTCAGACGGAATTTGGACTGTCGGTTTCAGGCGCCCCGCGCCGCAGCCTGAGCTTGGCGCTGGCGTATCCGCGCGATGACCTGTTTGCGGAAGCAGAAATAGAGCACCACCAGCAGCACGGCCTGCGCCACCGTCGGTCCGAGCAGGGCGTAGACGGCCCAGAACCTCGTCGAGGCGAGCCACAGCACCACCAGATTCAGCACCGCCAACACGAACATCAGCGTCGCATAGGCATAACCGGCGCGCACGATCTCGGCGTCGTCGAGGTTTTCGGTGACGATCGGCGGCAGATACGGCGCCATCCAGTCGCGCCGGAGCAGCACCCCGCCAAGCGCCAGCCACAGAATGCTCGGCTTGATCATGATGAAATAGGGCGAGTGGAACAGGATGGTGGCGCCGCCGAATGTGCTGATCAGAACCAGGCTCAGCCAATGCAAGGCGCCGATCGGTTTTTGCCGCAGCCGACTCCAGATCGTCTGGACGACGACGAGGGAAATGCCGCAAGCGGTGGCGATGTAGATGTTATCGGTGGCGAGGAACAGCGCGACGAAAACGAACGTCCCTAAAAGGTCTCGCACGACCGGTACGAGAGCCTTGAGAAACCACATGATTGTTCCTTATCTCCGCCGCAGCAGCGCAACGTCGCCGCCGCGCTTGTCGATATAGACGCCGAATTGCCAAGTAAAGGTAAGCGTTGCCGCGAAGACCAATAGTCCCAGCCCGCTCGCCCAGCCCGGCATCAGGCGGTGCATGACCACCGATAGGGCGCTGATCGCGGCCATGATGGCGTAGCTGGTGGCCCAGATCGCGGTGAGCAGGATGTGGGCACGCGCCACCACTTGCGGGTCATGCCGGCCTTTCAGCCAGTGATATTGGGCGGTGAAGGGCCGGTGCGAGGCCAGCGACCACAGGATAGTGGCGAGGAATCCGGCTTCCAGCACCAGGCCGGTCTTGGCGGCGCCGAAATCGGTATCAACGAAACCGGCGTAGAGCGCCAGCGCCCCGAACAGGACCAGGCCGCACGCGTCGAAAATCCGCACCGTGCGGTGAGCCCCGAAGGCCCGGATACCGATGGCAAAGGCGGCGGCGAACGCCAGCCACAGCGCCAGGCTCACCGACAAGGGCGCCATCACAAAGAAGATGAGACACGGCAGGAAGGCGAACATGCGGCCCTCAAGCGCCGATATTGGGAAAGGGCGCGCCAAAAGAAAACCGGGTGCCCCAACAAAGGGACACCCGGGTCAGACGAACAAACTTATTTCGTGGCGGCCGCCGGCGCCGGCGCCGGCGTTTGGCGATTGAGATACAAACTCCACAACTCGGCAACGCGGACCAGAGCGGGGTCGCCGGTGAAGCCGGTCAGCGTCTGCTTAGCGGCGGCTTCATTGCCTTGACGGACCTGGGACATTGCCAAAACCAGCTTGGCTTCGCCGGCAAACGGGCCTCCGGCAGCGATGGCTGACTGGGCGACGCGGGCGGCGTCGGCAAAGCGGCCGTAGCCGTAATAGGCTTCGGCGACGCTGGTCAGCGATTTGCCATCCTTGGCGGTCTTTTCGATCTGCGGCAGGATTGGCTCGTCTTTGCGGGCGTCGGTGGCGTTCTTGGCGACCAGCGGGGCAACCTTGGCCTGGTTGAACACGCCTTTGGCGATGCCCATCTGCAGGAAGGTGCGCTCGTCACCGAAGGCGCGGATCGCCGAGGCCGCGTCAGCGGCTTCCAGGAAGTTCGACGACGACCAGTCGGCGCCGACGACAAGGCGCAGGCGGTAGATGTCGAGCGCCGCAACTTCACGTGCGGTCTTGTTGCCGGCCGGCAGCAGCTCAAGCGAGAAATCGAGCAGATACTTCCAGTCTTCGGTCTTGCCGTAGTCGCGGGCCATCATGGTCAGGCCCTTCATCTCGTTGGCGCGGTCCTTCAGCTTGTCATAGGAGAAGGTCAGAATCTGGTAGATCGCATATTGCGGGATCTTGCCCTGCGACGTGGCGAGATCAATGCCCTTCTGCGCATAGAGGATCGCGTTCTGATTATCGTTGGCGGCGTAATAGGATTGCGCGATCGTTCCGTAGACATCCGGATTGGCGATCTTTTCCTTCTGCGCGATCTGCGCGAGTTCGGCGACCAGCGCGGTGTTGTTGGCTTCGGAAGCGATCTGGATTGCCGGACCGATCAGGTTCTGGCGGTCTTCAGGGGGGCAGGCCGGATTCTTCACCACCGCGACGAATGCCTCTTCGGCCTTCACGCGATCGTTAGACTGGAAATAGGCGACGCCCAAGAAACGGTTGATCAGGTAGTTGTCGAAATCGGTCAAATCCGCCGTGCTTTTGGCTTCATTGCACTTCGCAATTGCGGTGGCGTAGTCCTTGGCATCAAGCGCCTTCTTGCACTCGCTGAGAGGCTTCGTGATCGACTTACTGGGCTTTGGGCCCTCCGCCTTGTCTTTGTCGGCGGCTTGAGCCGGAGATACCACAACGGTCAGTGCCATAGCGCAGAACGGGAGGCAGGCGACCAGTGCGGCCCGCAACAAACTCTTTTTCATGGATTCCTCACCTAGCTGTAGCGCGAAGCACCGCGCGGCGCCCGCATCGCGCATCTTGGAATACTATGCAACTTTATTATGGCGAAGGTCTGCGGCCAAAAAGCTAAAATTGTGACTATTGCGGCGCAATACCGCCCTGTGGCCGGGCCCGATCTCGCCCGTAAGCGCTTCTTAACCATGTGGTGCCAGCGTGGCGGCCCCTTCTGGGACCTCAGTTATGGCCGAATTCGTCTTGGGCTCCGTGCAACTTGGGCTCGATTATGGCGTCGCGAATCGCACCGGAAAACCGAGTCGCGCCGCGGCGCTGGCTCTCGTCCGCCATGCTGCGGAGCGCGGGATTCGCCAGTTCGATACCGCGCGCGCCTATGGTGATGCCGAGGAGCGGCTCGGGGAAGCGCTGTCAGGGCGTTCCGTTTTCACGGTGACCAAACTCAGCCCTTTGAGCGAGCTTGCCGATGGCGCGTCGCCAGCCGAAGTCGTGGCCGCAGTCGAGGCCTCGATTGCCAAATCCTGCGCTGCGCTGCGCCAGGACAGCCTCGATTGCCTGTTGTTGCATCGCGCCGCGCATATAACCCAATTCAACGGCGCGGTTTGGCAGCGGTTGCTCGAATTCGTCGACGCCGGAACCATCCGCCGCCTCGGTGTGTCGGTGCAATCGCCGGCGGAAGCCGCCGCTGCACTCGCTAGTCCCGCCGTGCAGCACATCCAGTTGCCGTTCAATCTTTTGGACTGGCGGTGGCGCCAGGCTGGGATCGTCGACCGCCTCGCGGCGCGCCCTGAAGTTGTCGTGCATGCCCGCTCGGTTTTTCTGCAAGGCCTGTTGGCATCCGGTGATCCCACGCTGTGGCCGGCGATCGCCGGCGTCGATCCAGCCCAAGTGCTCGCCGAAATTGCCGGACTGGCGCGTGATCTTGCGCGCGAGGATGCCGCCGATTTGTGCCTGGCCTATGCCCGCGGCCAGGATTTCATTGCCGGTGTGGTGATCGGGCTCGAAACCGAAGCGCAACTCGACCGCAATCTGTGCCTTGCGCGCAAGCGGCCGCTCAATGCCGAAGAGTGTAAGCTGGTGGACGACCGTCTGCCGCATTTGCCGGAACAGCTGCTCAACCCGGCGCTATGGCCCAAAAAATGATCCAAGACCTCTTCCGCCTCGATGGTAGCGTGGCGTTTGTTTCCGGGGCTGCCGGTCATCTCGGCCGCCCGATGGTGCGCGCGCTGGGCGAGGCCGGTGCCCACATCATTCTCAACGGCCGCAGCGCCGCCAAGCTCGAGGCCTTTGCTGCCGAATTGCAGCACGACGGCATCGGTTGCGAATGCGCGCCGTTTGACGTCGCCGATATCGCGGCGGTTCGCAGCTTTTTTGCCGGACGGGCGCGTCTCGACGTCCTGGTCAACAACGCGATCCTGATGCAGGTGAAGCCGTTCGCGGCGCTTGAGCCGTCCGATTTCGCCACCACCTATATGTCCGGTGTGACCGCTGCGTTCGAAGCCGCGCGCGCCGCGCTGCCCGCGATGAAGAGGGCTGTAGAAGCCGCTGGCGAAGCGCGCATCATCAACATCGCCTCGATGTACGCCGCCGTGGCACCCGACAAGCGCATCTATGCCAAGCCGGAACAGGCCAGCCCTTTCCATTACGGTCCGGCCAAGGCGGCACTGCTGCAACTCACCCGCCATTTGGCGGCGGAATTTGCGGCGGACAAGATTCGCGTCAACGCGCTGGTGCCAGGGCCGTTTCCCCGGCCGCAGATTTCCGAGGACGATCCAGCCTTTGCGGCGCGGCTGGCGGGCAAGACCATGCTCGGCCGCTTCGGGCGCGACGACGAAATCGCCGGACCGCTGCTGTTTCTGGCCAGCAAGGCGTCGAGTTATGTGACAGGCGCGGCTCTTGCGGTCGATGGCGGCTGGACGGCATGGTAAGGTGAAGCCAACCGGATGGGAGAGGAGCGATGGCGTTGCCTTTTCTGTCCGCTTTGATCTCCGGTCCCGATCTTACCAATGGCCTATATGAAAGGCTGTCGCGGTTTTCGCTGCTGGCCGGATTGTCGGAAGGCGCCGTACGGCGGCTGATCGGTGAGGCTTGTTGGTTCGGCCTGCCCGGTGGTGTGCACCTGAGGCGCGACGGCGAAAACGAGATCGCCTTGTTCCTAGTGGTCACCGGCGCACTTGGCGTCATGGTGGAAGACCCGAACGGTTGCCGCCGTCTCGTTGCGCAAATCCCGGCAGGCGAAACGGTCGGCGAGGTCAGTCTGTTCGCCGAACAACATTCCGCCGAACTGGTGGCGCTCCGCGATACCGAGTTGTTGCGCATCGGGCCGGGGGCGTTCGAGGCCCTGGTCGCCAAGCATCCGCGCGTGATGATCGACATGATGCGGGTGATGGCCCGTCGCCTGCTCGAAACCACCAAGGCGCCGCGCGAACACGTCCGCCCCAAGACCTTTGCCATTGTGCCGCTGCAGGAAGGCTTGGCGGCGGATCCGGTGGCCCACCGTATCGTTGCGGCACTGATCGACATGGGCGCCAAGGCTGCTGTGCTTGATGCCGCCGCCTCCGGGCAATCGGCCGCGTGGTTCCACACGTTCGAAGCCGCCCATGACGTTGTCTTCTATCGCGGCGATACGCCCGACAGTGCCTGGACGCAGCACTGCCTACGCCAAGCCGACCGCATCTATTTGTTTGCGCACGCCGACCGGCCGCTGCCGCCGCGTCCGCTCCACGCCGTCAAGGAACGCGTCTGCGGCCTGCCGGAACTTCTGCTGCTCCACCCGAGCGGCCATCATGGCGCGGTGCCGGAGCATTTCGCTTTGCACAGCGGGTTGTTCGAATCCCATCACCACATCCGCCAGGATCGTCCGGGCGATATCGGGCGATTGGCGCGCTGCGTCGCGGGACGGGCGGTCGGGCTAGTGCTTGGCGGTGGCGGGGCGCGCGGCTTTGCTCATATCGGTGTCGTCAAGGCACTCAGCGAAGCAGGCGTGCCGTTCGATTATCTCGGCGGGGTATCGATGGGCGCGATCGTCGCCGCCGGGCTTGCCGCCGAATGGAGTATCGAAGAACTCTCCGACCGCATGCGCGCCGTGTTCGTGACGGCAAAACCCTTGTCGGATTACACCCTGCCGCTGATCGCGCTGGTGCGCGGGCGCAAGGTGAGCGAACTTCTACGCACCCATTTCGGACTCCAGCGCATCGAGGATCTGGCGCGGCCATATTTCTGCATCTCGTCCGATCTCACCACGGGACGGATTCATGAGCATCGCACCGGTTATCTCTGGCGCGCCTTGCGGGCAAGTGCGGGTCTGCCCGGCATCATGCCGCCGGTCAATTCGCATGGACATCTGCTCGTTGACGGCGGGGTGATGAACAATCTGCCGGTTGATCTGATGCGCAAGCGCCGTATCGGCCCTTTGATCGCCTCCGACGTCACCGGCGAGATCGATTTCTCGGTGCGCGACAGCCGCTATGGCGAACGTCCGGTCTGGCGCTTGATCTGGCAGCGCATGCGCGGCACGCCGTCGATCTTCGATGTCTTGATGCGGACCGGCACGGTGGGATCGGAAGCGCAGCGCCGCTTGGTGCGCGACGAAGCCGATTTTCTGTTCGAGCCGCCATTGAAAGACCTCAACCCGCTCGATTGGAAAAGCTTCGACCGCGCCGTCAAGGAAGGCTATGAGCATGCCGCCAAAATCATCGACCGCCATGGCGTGCCGCTGACGGCACAGTGGTGCGAAGGCCCGGCGGTAGCGGTGCCGCAAAACACCTAAACTTCCGGCTCTTCCAGTTTTTCGCCCGTCCGCAGATTGCGGCCGCTAGTGAGGTGTTGGCCGAGGACTGCGATCACCACCCCGCCGATCAGAAGTGCCTTGGTCCGGAAGCTGTCGGGGCAGGTTGCGCCCCATAGTTCCGTAATCTCGAAATAGTCGGCGATGGCGAGGAGGTAGGGGCAGAGCGAGCCGACAAACAAGGCGCCGCCGCACAGCATCAGGATGATACCGAGGAGTCGTTTCACCGTCATCGGATCAGATACTGTTTTGCATCATCGGATTGGGTGGCGCGGCGCCGACGAGATAGTGAACGTGGCCTTCGGAGTCGGTCAGCACCAGCGAGGTAACTTTGACCTTGGGACCGGTGATGTCGAGTTCGGCCTTCACTTTGCCTTCACCGTTCGAACCGATGACGTTCAGCACGTAGGTTGCGGTGCCGCCCTTGCCGGTCGAATAGTCGTAGGTCTGCCATTCGACGCCGTGTACCGAGATGTTGTGCCCTAGCACGGCCGTCGCTTCCGCGCTGTGGTTCACCACTTCGACGATGGTCTGGATGCGGGCATCGCGGCTGAAGCCCTTGTAGAGATACCAGGCGCCATAGCTGTATACCGCCGCGATCACGACCACCGCGGCAATCAGTGTGCCGAGGCATCCCCACAGGCAGCCCTGGTGCGCGCGCGGCGGTGGGACTTGGTCTTTTTGCTCGGCGTACGGGTCCATGGTTCCCCCGGGAGGCGTGAGGTCCTACAAAATGTGCGACGGCGATTGCCGCAAGACGGCAGCCGCGGCTACTGTTGCACGCCAATCCCTGACAATTTCTATCCTGGCGATGACATCGATGGAACCCTTCGATTTTCCTGGCGAACAACCGCTTGAGACCGCTTCGCGATTGCTTGAAGAAGGACGCGCGGGCGAAGCGGCGGCGCTGCTGCAAACCACCATCAGCGAAGGCCATGGCGGGCTCTTGGCGCGGTTGACTGTGTCGCGGGCCTGGTTGGCGGCGGATGAACCCGGGAAAGCACTGGATTGGGCGCGTGACACCGCTTCGCTCTATCCCGATATTGCCGAAGCCGCGCTCGGCTTGGGCGCCGCGCTTTTGGCCTGCGAACAGCTTCCCACTGCCATCGCCGAATTTCAGCGTGTGCTGCGGCTCGATCCGGACAATGGCGAGGCGCGCTATCTTATCGGCTGCGCTTGGCTGGACGCGGGCGAAGCCGATCTGGCGCTGGCCGCGTTCGAGGCCCTGAGCGACATGCCGGGTCTTGCTGATCGCCTCGCCGAGGCCGTCGCGATGAAGGCGCAGCCGCGGTCTGACGCCGGTTATGTCCGTCACCTGTTCGATCAGTTTTCCACCGATTACGACAGCCGCATGCTGGGCCAGCTTGCGTATCAGGCGCCGGTGATTCTGCGCGAACTGGCGTCGTTCGTGATTCCCGGCCGCACCGGTCTTGCTGTGCTCGATCTCGGTTGCGGCACCGGCCTGTCGGGTGCCGCGTTCAAGGATCGCGCTGCCCGGCTGGATGGCGTCGATCTCAGCCCAGCGATGATCGCTGAGGCCCGCGCCCGCGGCGTCTATGATGCGCTTACCGTCGGCGATATCGAATCCGGTTTCGGCAGCGAGGACTACGACCTTGTCGTTGCCGCCGACACGCTGGTTTATCTCGGCGATCTGGAGGCTACTTTCGCCAAGGTTTGGGTGGCCCTTCGCGCCGGCGGCACGTTTCTTTTCACCGTGGAAGCCAAAACCGAAGACGGCTTCGAACTCGGCCCCAAACGGCGCTGGCGTCATTCGGAAAATTATCTGCGGACGCTCGCCGCCCGTCACGGATTCTCGGTTGCCGGCTTGATGGCCTGTGTTCCCCGTCAGGAAGCGCACACACCTGTGAACGGCTTTGCGGTGGCGCTGACCAAATCCGGTCCGCTAGAAACACCTTGAACGGAGGCGGTCATGGCCAAAAGCATCGGCGTTCTGGTGTTCGATGATGTCGAAGAACTCGACTTTGCGGGGCCGTGGGAAGTGCTCACCATGGCCAACGAGGTGGCGGCCCATCAAGGTCAGCCCCCGGTTCATGACGTCAAGCTGATCGCCGAGCGTGCCGGGCCCGTCCGTTGCGCCAAAGGTCTGCGGGTGATTCCAGATCTCACCCTTGCCACCTGCGACAAGCTCGACATCCTGGTGGTCCCGGGCGGCCAGGGGACACGGCGCGAGGTGCTTAATCCGGCGTTATTGTCGTGGATTGCGACAATTGCCGCAACGGCCGAGTGGGTCACCAGCATCTGTACCGGAAGTTTGTTGCTCTGTACCGGAAGTTTGTTGCTCTGTGCCGCCGGACCGGCGCGTGGCAAACGTGTCACCACGCATTGGGCCTTTGTGGAAACCTTGCGGGCGCGTCATGAAGCGGCAGAAGTCGTGGCGAATTGTCGTTATGTTCGGGACGGGAATTTGGTTACCGCAGCGGGAATTTCGGCTGGAATCGACATGGCGCTGTGGCTAACGGGCGCGATCCATGGCGCCGATTTTGCCCGGATTGTCGCCCGCGCGATGGAATACGACACCGGCGCGCATGGCCCAACGTGACGCGCCTCACCGCTTTGTTCCTCCGCCGAATATGTGCTTATCTTCGGGGCGGTTGGGGACGTGCTCACATCCAGGGGAGTTTGAGGATCATGTTGAAGAGTGTTTGCCTGATTGGTGCCGTGCTGTTGCTTGCGAGCCCTGCGCTGGCAGAAACGTCATGCGGTACGACCCCGATTGCGCCGGCCATCCCGGCGGCCAGTTCGGTTGCCGGCAAGACTGCCGACGAAGCGACGAAGTCCAAGCACGAGGCCTATGTCCAGGTGAAGGCCTACCAGGCCACCCTGAAGACGTTCCGCGAATGCCTGGTCACACAGACCACCGCTCTAAAGGGCACCATCGCCGCCGCCAAAGACGACGCGGCCAAGAACGATGTGACGGCCAAGGTTGCGGACATGCAGAAGGCTTACGATAAGACGGTTGATGACGAGACCCAGGTCGTCAACGATTTCGTCGTCCTGCAGACCGCCGTCTGCAAAATCGTCGACTGCACACCGAAGAAGTAATTTCGGTCGATCAAACTCCGGTTTGACCATCGCCCCGGCTGGGAATCCTGGCTGGGGCTTTGGTGTTTTCCGAGTCGCAGGACGACCGGTAGCGAATCACCTATCATCCCCGGCATGATTGAGCCGGATATGGCGACCAAACGGTCCGAACGGCGTGCGCGCGAGCATCTGGCGACGCGGGCCGCGATCCTTGATGCCGCACGGCGCGTGGCAGCCCGTGACGGCGCCCGCGATCTTTCCTTGCGCGGTGTGGCGGCGGAAGCCGGCTTCGCACCCGCGGCCCTCTATTCCTATTTCACCGGCAAGGACGAGCTGCTGCTCGCGCTCGCCGCCGAGGATCTCAGCTTCATCGCCCGGGCGATGCGCGGCGCGGCGGCGGGTCACGAAGGCAAGGGCAAGCTGGCGGCGGCGGCTTTGGCGGCGCTCGAACTCCTCCGCACCACCGAAACCATTGCGGCCGGATCGGCGGCGCTGCCGTCCCGTGCGGGAACCGGCGAGGCCGAGCGGCTGTTCAATGGCCGCATGATCGCCGCGCTCAAAGTCCTGTCCGACATCTCGGGTCAGAGTTCCGACAGCCGCGAAGCCCAATGCGATGTGCTTCTTATGGGCGCGGCGCTCAGCGGCTTGGCGCTGCTGGCACGGGCCGGGCGCCTCGACGTGTTGGGATTTTCGATCGAGGAAATCCTGACCCGCCTGGAAGCCCGTTTTTCGTAACGGAAGCTTGAAAGCAATATTTTCTTCGCATGATTTTGCTTTGCAGCGGTCGCAAAAACCGCTGAAATCGTCCTTGCATCATCTTGCAAAGGATCGACATGGATTCCCAAAACACTAGGCATCCGGAACTGGCGACGCCCACCGGTTTGGGCAGCAACGCCACCCGCGATGTCAGCGGCGCCCTCAACGCCGTTCTGGCCGACGTCTTCACGCTCTATCTGAAGACCAAGAACTTCCACTGGCATATGTCCGGCCCACACTTCCGCGACTATCACCTTCTGCTCGATGAGCAGTCAGACCAGATCTTCGCTATGACCGACGTAATTGCCGAGCGCGTGCGCAAGATCGGCGGCACCACGCTGAAATCGATCGGCCATATCGCGCGGCTGCAGCGTATCGCCGACAACGACGCTGAATTTGTCACCCCGCTCGACATGTTGAGTGAACTCCGCGACGACAATCAGCGTCTGGCGACGTCGCTGCGCGAAACCCACGGCTTGTGCGACGAGGCCGGCGACGTCGCCACGGCCAGTCTGCTCGAAGTGTGGATCGACGAGACCGAGAAGCGCATCTGGTTCCTCTACGAAAGCTCAAGGCACAGCGAAAACGCATGATCGAGATTGTCATCGCCGCGCAGAGAAAGGACCTCGGCGGCGGCTTGGAAGTCGGCCGCGTTTTGCCGTTCGCGAAACGGCGGATGGTGGGGCCGTTCGTCTTCCTCGATCACATGGGTCCGGCCGATTTCGCGCCCGGCGAAGGCATCGACGTGCGCCCGCATCCGCATATTGGCCTCGCCACCGTGACCTATCTGTTCGAAGGCGAACTTCTCCACCACGACAGCCTCGGCACGGTGCAGCCGATCCTGCCCGGCGAGGTCAATTGGATGACGGCCGGGCGCGGCATCGTCCATTCCGAACGCACCCGCGCCGAGGTGCGCGCGCACGGCCTCCGCATGGACGGTATCCAGGCCTGGGTGGCGCTGCCCGCGGAATTGGAGGAGACGCCGCCCGCATTTGCGCATGTGACGGCGTTGCCGTCCTTCGACGAAGGCGGGGTGTCGGGCACGCTGATCGCTGGGCAGTTCTTCGGCCTGACGGCGGGTGCGGCGCTATCGCCGTTGTTCTATGCCCACCTCGAACTGACGCCGGGCAGCCGTTTTGCCTTGCCCGATGACCACGCGGAACGCGCCGCCTATGTCGCCCGGGGCGAGGTCTCGGCCGAGGGTGTGCGCATCCCGGTTGGGCAGATGGTGGTTTTCGGGCCTGGTCCGGCGCGGATTGAGGCGGACGACCATCCCGCCCGCGTCATGCTGCTGGGCGGCGAATCCGTGGGCCCGCGCCATATCTGGTGGAATTTCGTCTCCTCGCGGCCCGAGCGGATCGCCGCGGCCAAGGCCGATTGGCGGGCGGGCCGGATGCCGCTGCCGCCCACTGACGCCGGCGAGTTCATCCCTTTGCCGCCGGACCCGCCCCAGCCGGGC